>VOFC01004058.1_pt1 | contig 29144 bp, 50 predicted proteins | sample 5384161 | NCBI WGS metagenome assembly VOFC01 (sample SAMN12384722, study PRJNA508395) | human gut metagenome | isolation source: healthy gut B | host: Homo sapiens | reverse complement strand
AGCACGGCGGCAGTCTGAAACCGGAATATCGGGAGTTCTGGGCGGATTACATTTGCCGTTATATTCTGAATTCCGCAAGCGTGGATATGAAGTCCAACGGATCTCACTGCAGAATGAGCCTAAAGCCGTGCAACCCTGGGACTCCTGCATTTACACCGCCCGGGAGGAAAAAAAGAATTTTTTGCGTGACTTCATGTACCCGGCACTGCAAAAAAGCATGATCTTTGTAATGTGGAGGTCTTTATCTGGGATCATAACAAGGAGCGGGTCTATGAGCGCGTCCGGGACACCGTGGACGAAACAACGAAGGACATGGTTGCAGGTGTGGCATTTCACTGGTATTCCGGTGATCATTTTGAGGCGCTGGATCTGGTGCGCCGGCAGTATCCGCAGTTGAAAATGGTAGTTTCTGAAAGCTGCATTGAGTATACAAAAATTTGGTGCGGCTGACGGTGTGGTCAATGCCGGAAGACTGTCACATGAGATCATTGGAGATCTGAATGGCGGCATGTGTGCTTTCTACGACTGGAATCTGCTGCTGGATGAAACAGGAGGCCCCAATCATGTAGGGAACCTCTGCCATGCACCGTTTTTTTGTATGATCGCCATCACAAGGAACTGCTGCCCCAGCTGATTCAGAAGCATTTTTACCATTTTGCCCACTTTGTCGAACCCGGTGCCAAACGAATCGCTTTCAGTAAGTATACGGATGAGCTGGATGTGACTGCCGTTCAAAATCCCGACGGAAAGATTGTCATAGTCATTTTGAACCGGAGTGAAGAGTGCCTGTCGGTAGTGCTGCGGCTGCAGGAGCATATCGTTCCTCTGCAGGTAGAAGCTCAGTCTATCTGTACGGGTGTGATCGTATAACAAAGTCTGAGAAGCACGGGAGCAGCTTGAAAAAGTCCATCCGATTCACTGTGCTGTATAACCAGCGAGGATTTTTCGCCTGATGGAAACCATTTTCCGCAGGGCTCTTTGTGTATTGCAAGGGAAAATGAGTACTTGTAGGCAGGCATTTGAAACATGTTGACGGTTTTCAAACAAACTAGTGAGTTCAGTATAAGAGTCCCCCACCTGAATCCCACGCATTGCGCCGTTTCAGTTGGAAGGCGATTTGGTAGGTATTATACATGGTATAATCAGTATAAATGAACGGAAGATCCCTGTGCCTCCACGATACACCTGCTGTGAAGAATAAAAAGGAATGGATGCTTTTGTTCCGTCAGAAGATCCCCCCGATTTTATTGCGGTTGACATCGTGCAAATCTGGAAAGCAATCCATGGGGCATTTCAATATCTTGCATGCTGGATATACTTTGGCGTGCCCTTCTGTTTATGGGCAAAGGCTTGCGTGTTCTGCATATTTTTATCCGGGAGGAATTTTTTATGAGCAGAAAAGTAACCGTTATTGGACCGGAAATGTGGGGGCAACCATCGCCTACCCTTGTCCCTTGGGGACATCGCTTCCCAGATCGTTGTAGTCGATATCAACAGGGAGAAGGTGGGGGCGAGGTCATGGACATCGTTCAGGGAACCAGCTTCCGCGAGCCGATTTCCGTCATTGCCGGTGATTACGCTGACGCGGCAACTCCGACATCGTCATTATCACCTCCGGCATCGGGCGCAAAGCCGGTCAGAGCCGCATCGATCTGGCAAGCGCAGACCAACGTCAACATCATGAAAAGACATTGCGCCAAAAAATCGCGGCGGTCGCCCCCAACGCCCTGTATGTCATCGTCAGCAATCCTGTGGACATCATGACCTACGTGTTTACCAGAGTCTCCGGCATTCCGGAAAGCCAGATCATCGGCTCGGCACCATTCTGGACACCGCCCGGCTCCGCTACGACCTGTCCCACCGCTATCACATCGCCCAGAAGAACATTCATGCCTACGTCTACGGTGAGCATGGGGATACCTCCGCTTCATTCCGTGGTCTCTGGCGCAGATCTCCGGCTGCCCCCTCAGCGAATACGAAGATATGATGGTCAAGCGGAATGTCACGAAGAACCGCCTAGACCCGGAGCAGACGCTGAAATACGTCCAGAAATCCGGCGGCGAGATCATTGCCAAGAAGGGCGCTACCTTCTACGCCGTATCCGCTTCCGTGAATAAAATTCTGGGTGCGCTGGTAGCCGCCTATGACAGCGTGGCCACCGTGTCCTCCATGATGCACGGTGAGTACGGGATCGAGGACGTGTGCATCAGCACCATGACGATCATCGGCCCCAACGGCGTGAAGGGGAAGGTTCCGTGGAGCTGACCTACGACGAGCAGGCAAAGCTCCGCGCCAGCGCCGACGCGCTGAAGGAGGTCATCGCAAGTCTGGATATATAAACCGTTAAGTTGTGAAGCATACGCAGGGGGATAATCCGATGATTGAGCTGCGAGCCATCAGTGAAGATAACTTCAGAGAATGCCTGCTTTTGAGAGCAAGTGTAGAGAATGAGGATTTTGTCGATCCTGTGACCTATTCACTGGCGGAAGCATGGGTTTACTATCAAGACACAAGGCCGTTTGCCATATACAGCGATGACACGATAGTTGGGTTTGTTTCCATGTATGTGGGAGAAGACAATTATCAAATCATCAACTTCTTAATTGACGATGCATTTCAGAGGAAGGGATATGGATCAAAGGCGGTAAAAGCTCTGTATTGAGTATTTGCAAAGGGAATTTTCTGCCTGCAGAATCTCTGCTCCGGTAAAGATGGAACATATTGCTGCGCAGGAGTTCTGGATAAAGCAGGGCTTTTGTCTTTCCAATACGATTGAGGATGGATATGTATTTATGAGACTCTTTTTTGACTTGACAAAAAACGAACCCATGCATAGCGGAATGAAATGATTTGATTGAGGTACTGAAGATGGCAGAAACTTATTATAAAGCTGGACAAATCCGGCGAATGCGTTTATAATGGGCGCAGGGATGTGACTGGAAGGGATTTCCGGCGGCAAAGCTTCCCCATTATGCCCGCCATAAGCGGAAAAAAGGAGAACATATGAGAGAAATTCCTGTCAGCCGGATCACCGATGCTGTGGAGCGGCTGTGTATCGAAGCCAATACCCACCTCCCCGATGACGTGAAGCGCGCCATCGAAGCCTGCCGTGCCTGCGAGGATGGCGACATCGCCGTGGGTGTGCTGAACAACATCATGGAAAATTACCAGATCGCCGACCGGGAATGTGTGCCAATCTGTCAGGATACCGGCATGGCCTGCGTGTTTCTGGAGATTGGTCAGGACGTCCACCTCACCGGCGGCGACCTGCGGGAAGCAGTGGACGAGGGCGTTCGCCGGGGCTACACCAACGGCTTTCTGCGCAAGAGCGTCGTCCGCGACCCCGTCCGCCGGGGCAACACCGGCGACAACACCCCCCTGCCGTTCTGTACACCGAGATCGTTCCCGGCGAACAGGTGAAGATCACCCTCGCTCCCCAAGGGCTTCGGCAGTGAGAACATGAGCGCCATCCGGATGTTCAAGCCCTCCGCCGGACTGCAGGGCATCAAGGACTTCATTCTTGAGACGGTGGAGGCGGCAGGCCCCAATCCCTGCCCGCCCATTGTCATCGGCGTGGGCATCGGCGGCACCTTCGACAAGGCGGCGCTGCTGGCGAAAAAAGCCCTCATGCGTCCGCTGGACACCCGGAATCCCGATCCCTTCTATGCCGATCTGGAAAAGGAAATGCTGGAAAAGGTCAACAAACTCGGCATCGGACCGCAGGGCTTTGGCGGCAGAACCACAGCCATCGGCCTCAACATTGAGACAATGCCGACTCATATCGCGGGAATGCCGTGTGCAGTCAACATCAACTGCCATGTTACCCGGCACAAGACGGAGGTACTGTAACATGGAAAAGAAAATCACCCTCCCCTGACCCGGAACTGGCCAGAACCCTGAAGGCCGGGGACTCCGTGCTGCTGACCGGCACCATCTACACCTCCCGTGATGCGGGACACAAGCGGATGTGCGAAGCGCTGGCACGGGGGAAAATCTTCCCTTCGACCCCACGGATGCCACCATCTACTATGTCGGCCCCACGCCCGCAAAGCCCGGACAGGTCATCGGCTCCGCAGGCCCCACCACCTCCGGCCGTATGGACGCTTACGCCCCCACCCTGATGCGTGCGGGCGCGAGGCATGATCGGCAAGGGTGCGAGGCTGCCCGAGGTCGTGAAAGCGATGAAGGAATGCGACGGCGTGTATTTCGGCGCCATCGGCGGTGCGGGAGCGCTGCTTGCCAAGTGCATCAAGAGAGCCGAGCTGATCGCCTACGAAGATCTGGGGGCGGAAGCCTGCGCAAACTCTATGTGGAGGATATGCCGCTGGTCGTCATCATTGACTGCGAGGGCAACAACCTGTACGAATCCGGCCGGGCGGCCTATCTGCGCAAAAGGAACGGGAAATAACCGAAGCAGGTTGTGCGGGCGGCAGGCAGTTTCCCCTTTGACTTTTGGAAAACCTGTGTTATTAATCACGGAAATAGCTTCCTTGTGGCTTCGGGGCAGCGCTGGTCGGTTCCGGGGCTTAAAAAGGAACGGGGTGAAAGTCCCCACGCGGAAACGGCGCTGTAAGTGTCGATGCGTCCGGTTTGTCGGCGGAAGCCGGTCATTGGGGAAACCTGAGAAGGCAGACCCGGACACGTTGGAGGCACAAGTCAGAAGACCTACAGGGAGAAAAGACAGGGGAACGCTCCTGTTTGTTTGTGTTGCGTAAAAACGTTCGCGGCGGCTGGTTTTTGGCTGCCGCGTTTCAATTTTGATAATATTGGAGGCTGTCACATGAGAGGAATTCCATCTCTGATTACGGATATTCGCAAAAAGGTATTTACCGAGGTCGCCCGTATGGCTTACAGCGGCAACGGCTACGAGGGGCGGAGGATCTGCCCTTCAAGATCGTTCCCGGCGATCAGCCCCTGCACCGGGAGTCCATTTTTCTTAGAGCGCGCCATTGCGGGTGAGCGGGTGCGGCTGGCTATGGGCCTGTCCATCCGCCCCGTCCAGACCCGCAGTCTGATGACCGAGGGCATGGATGCCGCCGCCATCGCCGAGCAGTATTACGAGCCGCCGCTCATCAATATCATTCCCTATGCCTGCCACGCCTGCCCTACTAACCAGTACCGGGTGACGGAGAACTGCCAGAACTGTCTGGCAGCTTCCTGCCAGCGGGTCTGCCCCAAGGGCGCAGTCTCCTTCGTCAACGGCAAGAGCCACATTGACCCGAAAATGTGCATCAAGTGCGGCAAGTGCGCCAGCGCCTGCCCCTACCACGCCATTATCCATCTGGAACGTCCCTGTCAGGCGGCCTGCGGCATGGATGCCATTGCCTCCGACGAACACGGCCGGGCAAAGATCGATCAGGACAGGTGCGTGGCCTGCGGCCAGTGCCTGGTGTCCTGTCCCTTCGGCGCCATTGTGGACAAGGGGCAGATCTTTCAGGTCATCCAGTCCATCCTGAAAGGCGACCGCGTCATTGCCATTGTTGCCCCCGCCTTCATCGGGCAGTTCAGCGGCAAGGTGTCCCCTGAAAGTTCGTGACCGCCATGAAGCAGCTGGGCTTCGACCGGGTGATGGAGGTCGCCATCGGCGCTGACCTGTGTACCATCGAGGAAGCCAAGGATTTTCTGGAAAAGGTGCCGGAAAAGCAGGACTACATGGCGACCTCCTGCTGCCCTGCGTGGCATTCCATGATCGAAAAGCTGTTCCCCGGAGAAATGCACAAAATATCCATGACCCTGACCCCCCATGGTGTTCACCGCCCGGATGGTCAAGAAGGACTTCCCCGGGTGCAAAGTGGTCTTCGTGGGGCCCTGCGCCGCGAAAAGCTGGAAGCCATCCGAGCGGACATCCGCTCCGACGTGGACTTCGTGCTGACCTTTTGAGGAACTGCAGGGCATGTTTGAGGCGAAGCAGATCGATTTTGACACCGTGGAGGAGCAGGATTATCTGAACGAAGGAACCAGCGCGGGGCGCGGCTTTGCCGTATCCGGCGGCGTCGCCAAGGCTGTCACCGATCTGGTGCATGAGCAGTACCCGGACATGGAGATCCAGACTGCCCGGGCAGAGGGACTGCGGGAATGCCGGAAGCTGATGATGCTGGCAAAGGCCGGAAAGTTCAAGGGCTGTCTGCTGGAGGGCATGGCCTGTCCCGGCGGCTGTGTGGCCGGTGCGGGAACCATCCTGCCGGTGGACAAGGCCGCAAAGCTGGTGGAAAATACAGCCGGGAAGCCGCAGCGGCAAGCCCCGTGGAATCCGCCTACAGTGACCGGGGTGAAAGTCTGAATGACAAGCTGCTTCCGGCCGCACCGTGCCGCCTGAACATACAGTAGGATAACTGAAAAACGTGGTGCCGTCCTTTTGGGGCGGCACCACGCTTTTTATTGATTTCCTGTATTTGTCCATCTCCAGCAGCATTTTATAAAGCTGCGCCTGTTCCGCTTCGGTCTTCGATGCGACCAGATCATAGCATTTGGACGCAATGCTGTCATTCCCGCTTTCGCCCAACTTGTCAAATAGCTGAGAAAGGGAAACACCCATGGCGGACACAATTTTCTCCACGCTTTCCAGCATGGCGTTTTTCTCGCCGCGTTCCAGCTGCCCTATATACGTGGGATGGCAGCCGGCAAGCTCTGCAAGCTTTTCCTGACTGAGTCCCTTCTGTGTCCGGTAATTCCGAATGCGTTGGCCAATGATTTTTGCAATATCACTCATTTTCATCGCCTCCGCATATAGTCTATAAATATCGTCTTTCTCGTTCCACAGACTATTGATATTTAATCTCAAAATGTATATACTATAAATATCAAGCAGAGCAGTTTAGCATTTTTAGTATTTAGAGAAAGGCAGAATTTATGCAGTCAAAGGCAGTTTGCTTTCACCGGACATCGCGCACTACCGGCAGAAGAACTCCCCGAAATCTCCAGACATTTAGAGGATACGCTAATCGCACTGATTGAGCAGGGCCATTGCTATTTCGGCGCAGGCGGTGCTTTTGGGCTTTGATACGTTGTCCGCCCAAATGGTTTCTCCGTTTGCGGGAGCGCTATCCGCAGATTCGGCTGATTCTGGTGCTGCCCTGCCGCAATCAAACACGCGGCTGGCCGCAGGATAGCATCGACATCTACGAGGACATCAAACGCCACGCAGATAAAGTTATTTACAGCGCTGAAAAACTACTTTCGGGGCTGTATGCAGAAGCGCAACCGACACCTAGTTGATAGCAGTAGTGTCTGCATCTGCTACCTGACCACGCCCACCGGCGGAACGGCTTATACCGTAAACTATGCCCGCCGCATGGGTTGCAGGTCATCAATATTGCAGAATCCATAAATTGTGAAAACCGCTATACATTTTCCGGACTGTCCACGTAATGGCGGACAGTCCGGAAGCTTTTGCTCTCGCTGATGTCAAATTCAGTAATATACATATAGCATATTGCGCCAGATTATGCTACAATTTCCGCAGAACTGCAAACCAGAAAACGGAGGTATGAACCATGACATATATCCAGCATTACAATTCCCCCGCTGGGGGGCATTCTGCTGGCCGCGGACGAGGTCGGGCTGACCGGGCTGTGGTTCGACGGACAGAAATGCTTTGCGCGGGATTTGTCCGGCGAACGCGTTGAGCAGGAAACCCCCTGCTCACAGAGGCCAGACGCTGGCTGGATATCTATTTCACCGGTAAAGAGCCGGATTTTCTGCCGCCGCTGCACCCCTCCGGTTCCGAATTCCGCAAGGCCGTATGGGAAACTTTTGCAGATTCCCCCTATATGGGCAAACCACGACCTACGGTGAGCTCGCGCGGCAGCTTGCGGAAAAGCAGGACTTGCCCGGATGTCCGCCCAGGCCGTGGGCGGCGCGGTCGGGCATAACAAAAATCTCCATCATCATCCCCCTGCCACCGGGTGGTCGGCACAAACGGCAGTCTGACCGGATATGCCGGTGGAATCCATAAAAAGAACAACTGCTGGAATTGGAGCAATATGCGCCGACATGCGCCACTTTTTCCTGCCGGCGCAAGGCACCGCGCTTTAAATGGCTTTGTAACCGCATCTTTTTTCCGACAGGAAAGATTGTAATTTCCCCGCGTTTGTGATACAATCCGTGGCAAAGAAATTCTGCATACGGAGGTATCCTATGGAAATCAGGAAATATAACGAAAGCGACGTTCCCGCCATGGTGCGCATCTGGAACGAGGTCGTGGAAGAGGGCGTCGCGTTCCCTCAGGAAGAGTTTCTTGATGAGAGAAGCGGGCGTGCTTTCTTTGCGGCCCAAAGCTACTGCGGCGTCGCCGTCGCTGACGGCAGGGTCGTGGGACTTTACATTCTCCATCCCAACAACATCGGCCGGTGCGGCCACATCGCGAATGCCAGCTACGCCGTGGATTCCGCGTGCCGGGGCGAGCATATCGGCGAAAAGCTGGTGTCCGACTGTCTTGCGCAGGCTGCGAAGCTCCATTTCCGGCTCTTTGCAGTTCAACGCCGTTGTGGAGAACAATATTCACGCCCGCCACCTGTATGAACGGCTTGGCTTCACTCTGCTCGGAACCATCCCCGGCGGCTTCCGGATGAAGGACGGCACGTACCAGAATATCTGCCTTTACTATCACGAACTGTAACAACGATCGGCGCGGCCTTTGGCCGCGCCGATTCAACTTTCCGTATCTTTTTCTCCACTTATTCGCCCAGAAATCCACAAACTTGCTGAACCATGTGGACGGCTTGTCGCCGCTGTAGACATAGCGTGTCTCCAGACCAAAGTTCACCGCGTACCACTCACTTCCCCGGGTGTTGTGAATAATGGAGGTGATCTCCAGCTGTGTACCTTCGGGCAGCGTCTGCACCGCAACTGACCTTGCGTCCGTCTCATTGCCGCAGGGCAGCGTCATCAGCTTCGTGTCCCGCACCGTCCGCAGGGTCTCCCCTTGAGGAGTAAGCGGCTGCTCTGCGCAGAGCGCGAGATATTTTTCCGGTAGAGTTGGCCGAGATTTTTCCAGAATTTTGTTCACCGCGTCCCAGTTCTGGTAGAGGGCAAAGAGCTTGTTTTTCATCCGCTGGCGGTTGATGACCACCACGCCCACCTTCTGCCCCACGTCAAATTCGTCGTAGAGCGTGTAATAAGTGGAATCCATCAGCTCTGAAAACTGGCTGAAGTCCCCTGTCTCCCACCAGCATACACCCCTGCCGACCACATTCCCTTGCCGGCTACATGATTGCCCGTGCGGGTGTGGATGTTGATGCAGTCGGCTTCCGTGGCGACAAATCCGTCCGGGGTCATGTAGACCGCGGAAATCTTCTCGTCCTTCTCGCTGTCCCGGACGTGCAGCGCCTCATACGCGCCCATGTGCTTCACGGAATACAGTTCATAGGTTCCGTCACGAACCGTTGCGGGGCCGACCTCCCCCACGTCTTCCAGCTCCCACGCGCCGTATTCCAGCGGGCGATCCGGAATGGTGCTGCAATTCTGGTTGAAATAGACGATATACGGCTCCCCCGACTTATCCAGCCGAACCACCAGACACACCGCCGAGACCCGGTAAAAGGACAAATCAGCCAGCCTTCTGTCGTTCAGATTGTCGGAACAGCCCTCAAACAGGAACATGGCGCACTGTCCCTTCCGCAAAGCCTTCCACACGCTGGTGTTGGTGCGCATATAATAGTCGGTCAGCGTTTCCACATAGATTCGGTGGTCGGCGTCGCGGATCAGCTCGGACAGATCGGGGGCTGTAGGGGTCGCCCGGTTCGTAGGCAGCCGCCTCCGGCGCTGCCATAAAGCAGCGCCGCCGTCAGGAACATGAACAGCAGGCGGACTAGGATTTTCTTCATAGGGGAACCTCGCGTTTTGGTTTTTTGTCAGTTTACCACGTTTCCGTGAAGCCGTCAACCGTACCGGACGGAAGGCATACCCGCGCCTTTTTGAAGCGCGGGGCTGATTTCTTCCGATTATTTCCTGACTTCCTTTTCTTCCTTGATCTGTGCCTGCAAATGTACGGACAGCACCGCAAGAGATGTCGCCATGTTCTCATACTGCACCAGAATATTGGGCGGCACGTCCAGATGGGTAGGGGCAAAATTCCAGATGCCCTTGATTCCCCCGGCAATGAGCTGGTCGGCCACCTGCTGCGCCGCCTCCGCCGGGACGGTGATAATGCCCATCAGCACCTTGTGGGTGCGGCAGAAATGGGTCAGCTGGGAAATGTGATAAATGGGCTTGCCTTCCTCGGTCTTTTCCGCCTTGGGGCTTGCGTCAAAGGCCGCCAGAATGTTCAGACCGTACTCGTCAAAGCCGCTGTAGCCCATCAGCGCCTGACCCAGCTTGCCCGCGCCGATCAGCACGGCGTCGGTGGTATTGTCATACCCCAGGAACTGCTCAATATCGTCGATCAGAGTCTCCCGCAGATAGCCGATCTTGGGGCGTCCCCGTCGGAGACCATAGCCAGATCCTTGCGGACCTGCACCTCTCCCATTCCCAGAGCGTTGGCCAGCGCCGTGGCGAAATATGGGCAGGGGAATTTTCCGGCATATTTTTCAGGTACGCCAGATACCCCGGCAGACGTTTCAGAACCGATTTTGAAACCTTTTTTTCTTCCATAATAACCTCTTTGCAATCGATACAAAATCATATCGATAATTTCCTTTATCGATTATACCATACCGATTCCGAAAAATCAAGCGCAGCTTGTCTGACGGAGAAATTCTTTTTCAGCCGCAGCATGATCCGCTTTTCCAGCCGGGAAATGTAGGACTGGGAAATGCCCATTTTCTGTGCCACCTCCTTCTGGGTCAGCTCCCGCCGCCCTTCCAGACCGAAGCGCATCAGCACGATCTCCCGCTCCCCGGTCGGGCAGGTCGCGGAGCGCCTGCCGCAGAACGCAGATGTCCACGTCATCTTCCAGCGGCCGCATGATCATGTCCTCGTCGGTGCCGAGAATGTCGGACAGCAGCAGCTCGTTGCCGTCGCAGTCCATGTTGATGGGTTGTCCAGAGACACCTCCGTCTTCTGGTTGGCGGTTTTGCGGCATGTACATGAGGATTTCGTTTTCAATGCACCGGGAGGCGTAGGTCGCCAGCTTGATCTTCTTGTCCAGCCTGTAGGTGCTGATGGCCTTGATTAAACCAATGGTTCCGATGGAGATCAGATCTTCCAGATTGACGCCGGTGTTCTCGAACCGCCGGGCGATGTACACCACCAGTCGGAGATTGTGCTCCACCAGCCGCTGCCGCGCGTCCTCGTCCCCCTGTTCCAGCGCCTGAAGGGTCTGCAAGTTCCTCCGATCCCTTCAGCGGCGGAGGAAGCACGTCGCTGCCCCCGATGTAAAAGATGCCGTTCTCCCGGATCAGCCCCAGCTTGCGCAAAATGTCCAACAGCTTCATATGACCCCTCCTGTCAGTGCCTGATATACGTCTCCTCTGCCAAGTCCTTCCGCCGCAAAAGGCCACCACGGCGCTCTGCATCCGGCTGCCGATTTTCACCCCGTCAAACCGCATGGCCAGCAGCATATCCCCCGCCTGCCCCACCGCCCGGTAGGGGATCAGGCGGAGCCCCGGAACCGGGCGGCACATCAAAGTTTTCAGGGGCGCACGGAGTTGCTCTTGCGTCAGACCCGTCAGTCTTTCCCGCCACCTCCCCTCGAAACCACAAGCACCTGCTCCCCGGAAACAGGGTCGCGCAGAGTGTTCCCGGAATCCCGCAGGGCGACGATGCTGACAGTTTTTTTCTCGCCATAGGTCAGCTCCACCGGGACGTACTCTCTGCCCCCACCCGTCCGCCGAAGGCCACGATGCACAGCGCCCACACGCCGCCGGCGGTAAGCAGAAGCGTCAGTGAAAATTCCCGGCCGATGCTCAGCGACGCGCCGCCCAGCGCCATACTGAGAAGCACGAACACGCCGCTGCGCTTCCATGCGCTTTTTGTCCCAGCCGAAGGCGATGACCGCCATCCCGGCAAGACTGACGATCCGCCACAGCAGTCCCCCGAGGAACCGCATCCGGGGCATCATGCACACCCCGCTGTAGACCGCCCCCAGCGCCGCCGCTGCCGCCGCCCGGAGGGGCGACGCCGGAAAGCCCGATAAACGGCTTGTCCCCAAAAGCAGCAAAAAATCCACCAGAAAGTTCAGAATTACCACCAAGTCCAGATAGATTTTCAACGCATCACCTCCAGCCGGTATGGCAAAAAGTATACCCCCTCCCCCGGGAAAAGTCGGTCGCAACCATGTCCCCCGTCCGCCGCAAGGTTTCCCCCACCCCGCCGTCCTTTCGGCGGCATCGGCGGCGGGGAACGAAAAACCTCCGACATTAGCTGTCGGAGGTCTCCTTCCGCTCCACGGAGCGGATATTTTTTTCTGCCTTGAACCGGGGTGTCATCAACTCATGGCCGCAGCCCAGGCACCGCAGACGGAAATCCGCGCCGGTGCGCAGAACCAGCCAGCGCCTTTCCCCGCAGGGGTGGGGCTTTTCATGACGAGAATGTCGTTCACGCGAATGTCCATGCTTTACTCCTTTTTGATGCTGTCCCAGTACTGCTTCGCCGCCTGTTCCAGCTTGTTGGGGCCGTACTGTAATAATGCGCGCCCACCAGTTCGTCCGGCAGGTACTGCTGCTTCACCCAGTGGTTGGGGTAGTTGTGGGGGGGTAGAGATACCCCTTGTTCCCGCTCCATGGTGTAGGTATCCGCGTGGACGTTCTGCAAATGCCGGGGAAATCCCCGGACTTTCCCTGCGCACGTCGTCCAGCGCCGCATCAATGGCAAGATAGGCAGAATTGGACTTTTGGACTGGTGGCCATCAGCACGGCGGCATCCGCCAGGGGAAGCCGCGCTTCCGGCATTCCCAGCTTCAGCGCCATGTCCACGCAGGCGTTGACGATGGGCAGGATCTGAGGATAGGCCAGTCCCACGTCCTCCGCCGCGACGCACATCAGGCGGCGGCAGGCGGAGGGCATCTGCCTGGCCTCCAGAAGCCTTTGCCAGATAGTGACAGGCGGCGTCCGGGTCGGAGCCGCGGATGGATTTGTGGAGGGCGGACAGCAGGTCATAATAGTTGTCTCCGTCCCGGTCGGCGCGGAGGGCGCTTTCTGGTGACCTCTTTGGCGTCCGCCAGGGTCAGAGGAAGTTTCCGTCCTGAGGAATCCCCGCGGAAAACAGCACCTCCACCGCGTTCATGGCCTTGCGCAGGTCGCCGCCGCAGGAGGAGGCGATGTATTCCAGCGCCCCGTCTTCGGGAACGGCAGTCAGCGCGGTACGCTGCTCCATGAAGGAAACCGTACCGCCTGCAAGGCGGCGGGACGCGGAGATCTGCTTGAACTCAAAGACGGTGGAACGGCTTAGGATCGCGTTGAACACATAAAAATAGGGATTTTCCGTGGTGGAAGCGATCAGGGTGATTTTCCCGTTTTCGATGTACTCCAGCAGACACTGCTGCTGCTTTTTATTGAATGACTGAATCTCATCCAGATACAGCAGCACCCCGTTGGGAGCCATGAAGGTGTCCAGCTGTGACACGATCTCCTTTGATATCCGCTGTGGAGGCGGTGGTTGCATTGAGCTGTAGAGGGTCCGCTTGGTCTGCTTGGCGATGATGTTGGCCACGGTTGTCTTTCCCGTGCCGCTGGGACCGTAGAAAATCATGTTTGGGATATTCCCGGAATCCACCAGCCGCCGCAGGACCCCGTCCTTCCCAAGAATATGCTCCTGACCGTAGACCTCGTCCAGCGTCTGCGGCCGCAAAAAGATCGGCGAGTGGTTGATACATGTCAATGCCCTTCCTGCGTTAGCTACTTTCTCTTACACTATACCATATTCCCGGCAAAATTGCATCAACTTTTTTTGCGAAATTTTGATTCAAAAAAGTCCCCTCTAAGAAGAGGGGACTTCGATTCAGAATGTTGCAACATCCGGGTCGGCGGGCTGGGCGTTTTTTGTGACCTCCAGCGCCGTCAGGACAGGGCCAACCTCCCCTTTGTACAGGGGGTGCTTCTCCGCCGTGATCTTTGCTGTGACCATGACCCAGGAACGAGGCTCCAGCGTTCCCGCCTGATCGTACCGGCAGGGAATGCCGCAGAACTGGATGTCCTCCACGCAGCAGGTCATCACGAACCGGCCGGGGCAAACATACCGTTCTTTGTCCCGGCGGAGCATGGCCACCTGACCCTTGAAGCTGACGGTCTTGCCGTCGTACTTCTTCCTTCGGTTCCTCGGACACGTCCCGGTAAAACAGGGCATAGTCCTCGTCCTTCACCTGAATGACAGGGGCGTTGATGTCAAGGGCAGCGGGTCTTCGATATCGTCGTAGGAGGTGGAACCGTCGGTGTAATCGTACAGAATGTCGATACGGCGGTTGGCCGCCCGGGCCAGCTTATGCAGGGGGCATGACGTCCGCGCCTTTTTCCAGCCGGTTGAACACCACCATCTGGGCGCCCACCAGCTTGTCCATCACCAGATTGCGCATATTGGCGTTGTAAGCCATGATGGTGGTGGAGTTCGATGATGGTGATGTCCGCAGGAGCAGGTTTCGCCGTCCTCGTGGTCGTGATGATGATGTTCGTGCTCATCCTCGTCATGGTCGTCGTGATCATGATGGTGATGATGCTCATGGTCGTCATGGTCGTCATGGTCGTCGTCATGATGATGATGGCAGCAGCATTCTTCGCCGTCCTCGTGATGGTGATGATGCTCGTGTTCATCCTCGTCGTCATCATCGTCGTCATCGAGGTGGATTTCCATCGGCTTGCCGGATTCAATGACTTCCAGCAGCGTATCAGCGGACAGGTCATCCCACGGCGTTGTCACGATGCGGACGCCCGGATGCTGCTCTTCCACCAGCGCGCGGCTCTTCTCGATGCGCTCCGCGGACAGCAGCTGCGTGCGGCTGAAAATCACCGTCGCGCTCGTCTTAATCTGGTCGAGGAAGAACTCGCCGAAGTTCTTCATATACATGCGGCACTTGCCCGCGTCCACAACGGTCGCGCAGCCGGTCACAACGAGGTCGCTGTGGCGTTCCTTCGCGCGCTCGACAGCGGCGAGGATTTCGCTCAGCTTGCCCACGCCGGACGGCTCAATCAGCAGGCGGTCAGGATGATACTTCGCAATCAGGTCATCAACCGCCTTCTGGAAGTCGCCCACCCGGTGATCATGGAAAAGCCCCGACTGCTTTCCGACGTCATTTCCAGATGGACTTCCCCTTGACGGTCACGCTGCCGCTTCCAAGACTGGCCTGCATCTGTTCCGGCGGCATGGGGATCGCCGTGATCACGGTGTTTTCATCCGCATTCAGGATGCACTGCCCCTCCCAGCGGGCTGTGGCGGAATGCAGAATGCCGTCCTCGCCATAATACAGCACCAGAAACGAGCCGGGGATTCCATTTCCACGCCCTTCTGAGTCCTGCGCTGCCGTGGAAGTCCACGAGGAAGCCGATGTCCGCCGTCAGGTTTGCCTCCGCGGGGATGCTCTGCTCGCCGTAGACGGTTTCCCGGCGGCTTTCCAGAATGGCTGGGACTTCCAGCTGCTCTGTCTGCACAGACAGCTCCCGTCCCGGGCTGTAGGCGTCCTCCGCCAGCGTCAGCATTTCCCGGTCGGAGATGAGATACTGCCCTACAATGCCGCATTTCAGGCGCATATGTCCCTCGTCGTCCACTTCCAGCTCCAGACTGGTGGGACTTAGCAGGATGTCCGCCTGTGCGTCGCCGCTGTGTTCCCCGGAAAGGTCTGCCAGCTGGGAAAAAGGCAGCTCAAAATCCCATCCGTGGAGCTGCCCCTCCTCCGAACGGTAAAGCACGTGCAGGTTCCCGTTTCCCCGGAACACCACCTTGTTGGACAGCACCTTTTTTCTCCGTTATTCTGGGGTGCAGGGCAGTAATAGACCAGCTTCTCAGGCAATGGGCTGGATTCGGGAAGCGTCAGTTCTTCGTCCAGCGCAGCGCGAAGGCCTTTTCCCCGGCCTCTCTGGGCATCCTGACCGGATAGCTGTTTGTCAGCAGCTCCACCCCCCTCGATTGGTTCCGCCGGGGCAGCGATTTCCGCGGTCTTCGGCACACAGGCCTCCCGCCATGGCGGCGGCACCCACGCGCACCATCAGCTTCCGGGCGGACACCGACCGGGCGTCCACAAACCGGGTCAGACACTGGATGCGGATGCTCCCTTCCTCCGTCCGTTCGGGCAGATCCCACTTCATCTGGAAGGGAATCCAGCCGTCGATGCACCGCTCCTCGCTGCCATCCTCCGGCGCATAGAGAATCCAGACCATCATTCCGCCGGAAAAGGAGACGCTGTCGCTGCGCCATTCTTTCCCCGGAGGATGGTCTGTCCCCATGCGGCAAGGACTCTGCCGATGTCCGGCATTCCGTCGGACAACTTGATCTCCTGGGTCTGCTCCACATTCTGAACCTCCCGCAGCACCGTTTCCATGCAGGGGCAGGCGGATTTCTGAAACTCAAATTCCAAGTTGGATCACTCCTTATCCCACGTTGTCGATACAGTCTATTCAACGCCGGACAAGTTTATGACAAACGAATGTCATCTTCTTCGCATAATGCAAAAAACCGAGCGCCAGAAGCGCGATTCCGCCGCAGCAGCAGACGAACCAGCTGGAAACACAATGCCCCACGATCAGCCCCAGTCCGAAGAACAGGCAGCAGCACCCATGCAGGTGGTTTTTCCGGCACATAAAACACCCCCGCTTATCCTATGCAGGGGGGTGCCAGAGAATTAACCGCCGAGGTAGGCTTTCTTCACCGCGTCGGAGCTGGCAAGCTCCGCGCCGGTGCCGCTTAAGGTGATGCTGCCGGTTTCCAGAACGTAGGCACGGTCAGCGATCTGCAGCGCCTTCCGGGCGTTCTGCTCCACGAGAAGGATCGTTGTGCCGGCCTTGTGCAGCTCCTTGATGATGTCAAAAATCTGATCGACCAGAATGGGCGCAAGACCCATGGACGGCTCGTCCAGCATCATGAGCTTCGGGTGGCTCATAAGAGCGCGGGACATGGCCAGCATCTGCTGCTCGCCGCCGGAAAGGGTCCCCGCAATCTGCTTGCGACGCTCCTTCAGGCGGGGAAGTAGGTGAACACCGTCTCCAGATCCTTCTGGGACACATCCTTTTTTTGATGTAAGCGCCCATTTCCAGATTTTCCTGAACCGTCATCTGCTGGAAAATCCGCCGTCCTTCGAGGGACGTGCGCCAACCGGTACGCAGAAGCTTATAGGCTTCCATATGGGTGATATCCTGATCGCAGAAGTGGATGGAGCCGCTGCGGGGATGCATCAGGCCGGAAACCGTCTTCAGGATGGTGGACTTGCCCGCGCCGTTGGCGCCGATCAGCGCCACGATCTCACCCTCGCCGACTTCAAAGGACACGCCCTTCACCGCGTGAATCGCGCCGTAATACACGTGCATGTCTTCAATTTTCAGCATCTGCTTTCCCTCCTCTTTGCCAAAGGTATGCCTCGATGACCGCAGGATTCGCCTGAATCTCCTCAGGGGTTCCCTTGGCAATGATCCGGCCGTAATTCACCACGGCGATAGCCTCGCACACGTTCATAACCAGATTCATGTCGTGCTCGATCAGGAAAATGGCAACGTGGAAGGTATCCCGAATCCGCCGTATCTGATGCATCAGTTCGGTTGTCTCACTGGGGTTCATACCGGCGGCAGGCTCATCCAGCAGAATCACGGAAGGATTGGTCGCCAGCGCCCGGACGATCTCCAGACGGCGCTGGACGCCGTAGGGCAGGCTTCCTGCCTTCTCATTGGCATGTTCCGCAAGCCCCATGAAATCCAGCAGCTCCATAGCCTTCTCATTGGCGCGCTTCTCGGCCTTGAAGTAGCCAGGCAGATGCAAAACGCTTGAGAAGAAGGAACACCTCATGGAATTGTGCAGACCGACCTTGACGTTGTCCAGAACGGTCATGTCCGTAAACAGGCGGATATTCTGGAAGGTTCGGGCAATGCCCAGCTTATTGACCTTGTATACCGGCATTCCCTTGATGTCGATGCCGTTGACCAGCACGGAGCCGCGGGTGGGCTGATAGACGCCGGTGAGCAGATTAAAAATGGTGGTCTTGCCCGCGCCGTTGGGGCCGATCAGGCCGGAAATTTCGGTGGGGCCGATGGTAATATTGAAGCTGTCCACAGCCGTCAGGCCGCCAAAGTCGATGCCCAGGTTCCGCACGTCCAGAACGGGCTGCTTGCCCTGATCCTGCTCACGGACGAAGGTCACGGTGGGAACTTTCAGGATTTTCTTGGAATAGTCATTCATTGCTTCCCGCCTCCTTCTTCTTGAATGCACCGGCAATCTTGTCGGTGACCACGGACATGGCTTCTTTCACCTTGGGGGACCATGTAAAGAGCATCACGACGATCAGAACCACAGCGTAGAGGATCATCCGATAGTCCTGCAGGCCGCGCATGGCCTCCGGCAGGATGTAGAGCACCGTGGCGGAGATAATGGAGCCGAGGATGTTGCCCATGCCGCCCAGAACAACGAAGACCAGAATGTTGATGGAGGTATTGAAATTGAACTTGGTAGCCGTGATAGAGCCGTAATTCATGGCGTAAAGCGCACCGGCCATACCCGCCAGAAACGCGGAGACCACAAACGCCTTCATCCGGAAAGCGGTGACATTGATGCCTACGGATTCGGCAGCGATCCGGTTGTCCCGGACGGCCTTGATTGCCCGGCCTTCCCGGGAGTTGATCAGGTTCTGCACAACAAACAGGGTGAACAGAATCAGCACAAAGCCCACGGCAAAGGTGGACAGCTTGGTAATGCCGGTGGCGCCTCTGGGGGCCGGAGACGATCATCTGGCCGCCCGCGCCCAGAGTCAACCCTGCAGAGCTCATGGTGGCGTGAAGTCCGGTGTCATCAATGCCCAGATAGAGATTTCCGAAGATATTCTTCATGATCTCGCCGAAGCGCCAGGGTCACAATCGCCAGATAGTCGCCCCGGAGACGAAGCACCGGGATGCCGATGAGAAGCCGATGGCGCCGGCCATCACGCCGCCCACCACCATGGCGATCACCAGCCGCACGGATGCCGTTGGGAACCGCCGTGGCCAGCAAGAGCAGTCACAATCACCCGGTGAACGCACCGATGCCCATAAAGCCCGCATGACCCAGACTCAGTTCACCGCAGATACCTACCAGCAGGTTCAGGGAAATTGCCAGCACAATATAGGCGCAGGCAGGCACCAGAAATCCCTTCATGGTGCTGCTCAGCTTGCCCTGACTCATGAGCAGCTGGAGGATCAGGAACGCCGCCGTTACCAGAATGTAGGTGGACGCACCCATGATTTTGTCCTTTGTCAGTCTTTTTTTCATAACATCCACCTCATACCTTCTCCTGAACCTGCTTGCCCAGCAGACCTGCAGGCTTCACCAGCAGGATTACAATCAGGACGGCAAACACGATCGCGTCGCTGAACTGGGGGCTGAGATAGGCTTTGCTGAAGGTCTCGATGACGCCCAGCAGAATACCGCCCAGCATAGCCCCGGGAATGGAGCCGATGCCGCCGAAAACTGCGGCGGTAAAGGCGCGGATACCGGGCATGGAGCCGGTGGTGGGCTGCAAGGTCGGAACCGTGGAGCACAGCAGCACACCGGCTACGGCCGCCAGAGCAGAGCCGATGGCAAAGGTCATGGAAATGGTAGAGTTGACATTGATACCCATGAGCTGGGCGGCGTCCCGATCCTCGGAAACGGCAAGCATGGCCTTGCCGGTGCGGGTTCTGGTGGTAAACCATGTCAGACCCAGCATGATGATGACGGAAGCGGCAATGGTATAGATTACCTCGCCGGTGACCACCAGCTGCCCCCCGCCAGACGCAGAGGCTGGAAGGTAACGATGCTGGTAAAGTTCTTCGGGCTGGAAGACCAGATCAGCTGCGCCGCGTTCTGCAGGAAGTAGCTGACGCCGATGGCCGTGATCAGAACTGCCAGACTGGGCGTTCCCCGCAGAGGCTTGTAGGCGAGTCCCTCAATCAGCACGCCAAGCAAAGTACACACCGCCATGGCCGCCAGAATGGATACCACAAACCGGCAGCCCCAGATAGTTGGTGACGCAGAAGGAAATGTATGCGCCCACCATGATCACATCGCCATGGGCAAAGTTCAGCATCTTGGCAATGCCGTAGACCATGGTGTAGCCAAGGGCAATGATGGCGTAGACAGAGCCGATGCTGATGCCGTTGATCAGGTACTGAATAATTTTCATGATTGTCCCCCTCTTTCTTCTTTTTTTAGGAAGCTCTGATTAAATCGGTGAGAGCTGTGAGCGAGAGATTTTTCGCCCAATCGAGGTATCGAAAACGGAGGAATACTTTGTGTACCCGCAAGGGGTATGCCGCATCCGTAAGCCAGCTCGCGCTGGCAACGGCTGCGCTATATTTCCCGTTTTCGATACCGAAGAGTGGGCGGAAAAGATCCGCTCACAGCCGAAGGCGATTTAATCAGAGTTTCCTTTACGTCAACAGTCTATGAAAGCCCCGTCCGCCAACGAGGTTTTCATAGACTGCTGATGGATGATACGCTCGTTAGGGGATGGGGCGCAAACCGCCCCATCCCCTTTGAGGGAATCATTTTTCCGGACTATCTTTAGCCCATGGGAACGTAAACACCGTTCTCCCGATCACCACGGCGGCGGGCGCCTTGGAGATCATGCCGTTCTCGTCCCAGTGCATACCGGTGCCGGTCAGGCCGTCAATGGTCATGGTGGCGAACTGAGCCTCCAGAGCGGTGCAGATTTCGGAAGCGGATTCGCTGCCAGTGATACCGGCGGCGGTCATGGCGTTGTACAGGGCGTAGATGACGTCATAGCCGTCAGCGGCGAACTGGTTGGGAACCAGACCATCCATCTTCTCCTTGAACTTGGCACCGAAGGACTGGGTCGCCTCATCGGAAGCGTTGGCATCGAAGGGGGGGTCATCAGAGCCAGGCCCTCGGCCAGAGAGGTGTCGAAGCCTTCCACGGTCAGGATGCCGTCCATGCCGTCGCAGCCGAAGAACTTGGGCGCGTAGCCGATCTTGTTGGCGTAGGACAGAATCTGAGCAGCCTCGGTGTAGTAGATGGGCAGGAACACCAGATCCGCACCGGCATCCTGGCACTGGGTCACCTGAGTGGACAGGTCAGCCTTGTTGTCGGCGGTGAAGGAAGTGGTGGCAACGATCTCCAAACCAAGCTCAGCGGCCTTGTCGGAGAAGCCCTTGTACAGGCCGGAGGAGTAGTCGTCGGAGGAATCGTAGATCACGCCGACCTTGGTACCCAGCGCCTTGGTGGAAACCAGCTCAGCGGCGGAAGCGCCCTGGTTGGGTCGGTGAAGCACATCTGGAAGATGTTGGCACCGGACAGAGCCAGAGACTCAGCGGAGGCGGAGGGGGTCAGGTTGAACATGTTGTCGGCAGTGGACTCGGGAGCTACGGCCAGAGCGGAACCGGTGGTAACCTGGCCGGCCATGACCCGTGCATACCCCAGTCCTTCAGGACGTTGTAAGCGGACACGGCCTTCTCGCCGTCGGCCTCGTCGTCCTGCGCGTTGAACTCGATCTTCAGGCCGCCCTTCTGGCGTTGATCTCCCTCAACTGCCACTTCCATGCCGGCCTTAACAGCCAAGCCGTAAGCGGAAGCACCGCCGGTCAGAGGGCCGGACATACCGATCTTAACGGTACCGGCAGTAGCGGCAGCAGCGGCGGTGGTCTCCGTCGCGGGCTTGCTGGAGGAGCATCCGGTGAACATTGCGGCTACCATCAGAGCAGCCATCAGCATAGCAAGTACTTTTTTCATGATAGTGTTCTCCTTTTTCATTTCTTTACTATAAAAAGCGAGTTCGCCCAGGGCGTAACCGCTTCTTCATACCATGTGAAGCCCCCCGGTCACGCCGCTGCTGCCAGCAGCAGTCGTACCAAATGGACACCGCCAGAATCATGGCAGTGTCCAGAATTTCGCGCAGAGGAACATGCCGCTGCCATAGTGCAGCGGGTAGAGCAAGTGGTAGAAAACCGTGCCGTCATCGTCATGTACCTCCTGAAGAATTTTAGCATATTGTATCCCACAGAAAGACATTTGTCAACGAGGAAAAGATTACAGAATCTTTTTGCGTTTTTTTCGCCTTTTTTGTGTATAACGCACAAAAGGGAACCTCCGATGAAATCGCCGCCCGGTCAGAGGTGATTTCATCAGAGGTTCCCAAAGGACATTATTCCCCGTCCAGGACGGACTTGCAGGCGGCGAGAACCTTGCTCAGAACCGGCACGCAGGTGGCGCTGCCGTAGCCGCCGTTCTCCACCACCACGATGAAGGCCAGAGGGTACTGCTCGTCCTCCACGAAGCCCGCGAACATGGCGTTGGATTTCTGTCCGCCGCCCAGCTGGCTGGTTCCGGACTTGGCGCAGACGTTCATGCCGTTAAAATTCCAGTCGCCGTAGACGCTCTGCACATTGTTGCGCATGTAGGCCTTGACCTGATCGGCCACGTCCTGAGACATGATGCGGCCGGTGGTTTTCGTTTTGCCTCGTAGGTCAGCTCTTCGCCGCTGCGAACCTCCGACACCAGATACGGCTCCGCGCCCACGCCGCCCCCGGCAATGGCGGCCATGAAGGTCATGTAGCGGGCGGGGTTGATCAGGTCGGTGTGCTGGCCGATGCAGCTCCACGCGAAGGACACCGGGGCAGTGTTGGAAATGTCGTAGTTGCCCTCGGCGGTGGTGACGCCGTCAAAGCTCAGGCTGTCCGTGACGCCGAACTGCTCCACGTACTTTTACCATGTTCTTCTTCCCCACCAGCTCCGCGATCTGGGCGAAGGAACAGTTGCAGGAATTGGCGAGAGCGGTTTTCAGGGTCAGGGTACCGTGGGCTTTTTCACAGGTCACCTTTTCCGTGCCGTACTCGTAAGCGCCATAGCAGGTGAAGGTCTTGTCCAGAATGTCCGGGACGCAGTCCAGCGCCGCGGCAGTGGTGACCACCTTGAAAATGGAGCCGGGACATAGGTCGATTGTAAGAAGCGGTTCAGGTACACGCCGTCATACTGCCCGGAGGTGTCCGAGGCGATGTCCGGCACATTGTCCGGGTCGTAGGTGGGCGTGGTCAGAGCGCAGAGGATCTCCCCGTTTTATAGTTGTACACGCCGACGGTGCCTTTTCTCCCCGCCATGGCGTCCAGCGCCGCGTTCTGCACCCTCGCCGACAGCGTCAGGGTCATCTCGCCCCCCTCGCCGCTGCTGTCGTATACGCCGCTGACCAGGTCGAAGCCCGCCATTTTCTCCCGCGTAGTGGGAGACGGCGGAGGCGCTGATGTAGCCCTTCCGGTCGCCCAGCCAGTGGAGCGTGGACTGGCGGGTTGCGGCATCAGAGGAATAGGTGCGCTCCTCGGTAATGTCCAGCAGCACGTTCCCGGAACGGTCGGTCACCGTGCCGCAGCCGATGTTGGCGTTGTTATACACATGGGGGAGCCGGGAAAGGTCACCCATTCCCCCGCCTGAGTCACGTACTCCCACAGGAAGAACGCCATGCCCCCCAGAAGCACAGCCAGGAACAAGCCCATAATCCAGGTTCTTTTGGTTACGCGGTTCATCCGCTCACGCTCCCTTCTTGTTCAGGCGGACGGCAAAGCTGGCATTCTGCCGGGTATCCGCCGCCTTGACGAAGGCCAGCAGCCCCCAGGCGCCAACCATGCTGGTGCCGCCGTTGCTCAGAAACGGGAAGGTCACGCCGGTGAAGGGCAGAATATCCAGCGTGCCGAGACAGTTCAGAATGGTCTGAATGACCAGAATGCTGGCGGCGGTGCAGGCGCCGATGGAATAGAAGCTGCTTCGCGCAACCCGTGCGGTACGGATGGCAAAGAAGCCGTAGGCCGCCACGCACAGCACCATCATCACCGCCACGATCAGCCCCATTCCTCGGAAATGGTGGCAAAGGCGATGTCGGAATCCGCCGCGAACACGTGCTTCAGGAAGCCCTGTCCCGGCCCCAGGCCGAACAGGCCGCCGGAGGCCACGCACATCAGCGCCTGAACCTGCTGGTAGCCGGCGTTCAATGGATCGTCCCACATGCCGCCACACGGAAAACCGACGCAGAGCGTGGGGCGCGATCTTCAATGCCAGCACTCCGGCAAAGATCAGCGCCGTAACGGCCAGCGCCACGGTGCCCATACTGCCGGAACGAAGATACGCGATCACAAGGAAGGCGCAGAAGAAAATCAGCGCCGTGCCGAAATCGTTCATCAGGGCAAGCAGGCCGCAGATGAGAATGGAATAGGCGATAAAATGTAAATATTCCGCTTGCTCATGATTCTGTCCATGGTGGACGCGCCGGCATAGACGAAGCAGACCTTGCTCAGCTCCGACGGCTGCAAGGACAGGCCGCCGATGACCAGCCAGTTTTTCGCGCCGTAATACTCGGTGCCGAACACCAGCGTCACCATCAAAAAGCCCACGCCCGCCACCGTCGCCAGATACCGGACGACCTTCGCCCGTTCCAGATCCCGCAGCGACCAGCCAATGACGAGAAACGTCACCACGCCCAGCGCCATGGCGGCAAGCTGCTTCATGGTCTCCCCCGGCTTTACCGTGGCGATGGCGGCCATACCCATGGTACACAGGAAGAACGCCATGGTCTCCACCTCAAAGGACTTCCGGCGGATCATGCAGTAGAAAATGTACAGCAGCCACTGGCTCAGGAAAATGCCGCCGAAGCCCATGAGAACGCTGGCGATCGTCTCCTGCTCCCCGCCCAGCAGGAAGCCCAGCAGCATCAGGCACTGCAAGATGGACAGCACCATCAGATTCGCCACGCTGTCCCAGCCGCTGGCTGCCTTGGTGCGAAGCTCCGCCTGACGCGCCTTCCTGATGCTCCGTAATGGGCTGGAGCTGCATTTCCACACCGCCGATGGAGATACGGTCTTTTGGCTTCAACGCGCAAATTTGAACCTTTCTGCCGTTGACCAACGTTCCGTCTTTTGAACCGGCGTCCGTGATCGTCCAGCTGCCGTCGTCGTACCGGGTCAGGACCGCATGGTTCCGGGACACGGTGGGAAAGTCGATGGTCACGTCGCTGGATTTGCTCCGGCCGATGACGTTCTCCCAATGGGTGATGGGGATCTGGCTGCCGTCGGTCATGTTCAGCCACGCCCAGATCTCGGCTCCCGCCGGAAGGTCAGCAGGGGCAGGACGCAGCGCAGAAGCAGTATGGCGCTGAGTATCGGCACGGTATAGCGCAGAATCCCCCACATAGGAGCCTGCGTAGTTTTCCTGTGCCAGCGTCAGCGATTCCAGGATATTCTGCATACCATCACCCTCCTTTCTTCGGGTAATTCTTATGTTTAATAAAATGACACATTTTCGTTCAGATGTCAAATGAACATTTTCTTAAGCTTCCATTTCCCTAAGCAGAATTTTGATTTCCCCGGCGTAGCCGGGCAGCTCGTTGGGCGTTTCCAGAATCATGGGCTTGTCCTTGAGCTGCGGGTGGTTCACGATGCGGCGGAAGGTTTCCAGTCCCAGACTGCCCTTTCCAAGACATTCATGGCGGTCTTTGTGACTGGCAAAGGGGTTCTTGCTGTCGTTCAGGTGTAGGGCGTGCAGCCGGTCCAGACCAATCACCCGGTCAAATTCCGCCAGTACACCGTTCAGGTCGTTTATGATGTCGTACCCGGCGTCGGAGACGTGGCAGGTGTCCAGGCAGACGCCCACGTTTTCGCTTCCCACGGCGTCCAGAATGTCCCTGTAAGTTCCTCAAACCGTCCGCCGATCTCGCTGCCCTTCCCCGCCATGGTTTCCAGCAGCACCGTCACCGGATAGTCGTGGCGCAGGGCGTTTTTCAGGGCGGCAGCAATGTAGTCGATTCCGCCTGCGTCCCCTGCCCCACGTGGCTGCCGGGATGGAAATTGTAGAAATTTCCGGGAAGCGCCGCCATGCGCCGCAGATCGTCCTCCAGAATCCCCGCGGCAAAGGCTCTGGCGTCCGCGTCGGCAGGTGCAGAGATTCATGGTATACGCCCCGTGGGCGACCAGTTTGCCAAAGTGATTTTCTTCCAGCATGGCGGCCGCTTTTGCCGTGTCCGCCGGGTCCTCCGGCTTTGCCTTGCTGCCCCGGGGATTCCGGGTAAAAACGCGAAGGTATTCGTCCAATGGACAGCGCGGTCTTCACCATCGCCGCGTTTCCGCCGGATGCGGAAAGATGACAGCCAAAATAACCCAAAACAATCACTCCTTTTTGGGTATTATAGCATATTCCACGGGAAAAAAGCAAAGTTTCTCTTCCCCCCGGCAGCGCAGATGTGCTATAATGTCAGGAATAACCGCCGGGAGGAATTCTCATGCCCAAGTCAGACAATCAGAAGCTGAAAATCCTGTACATCCTCGACTACCTGCAAAAAATTCTCACCAGGATCACCCGGTGAGAACGTCGGAGCTTCTTTCCATGCTGGAAGAGCACGATATTGTCTGCGACCGCAAGACCGTCTACTCGGACATCGCGGCCCTGCTGGATTACGGCGTGGACATTCTCTCCATTCCCGGAAAGAACGGCGGCTACTACATCGCCTCCCGGAATTTCGAGCTGCCGGAGCTGAAGCTGCTCATCGATGCCGTCCAGTCCAGCCGCTTCCTCACGGAAAAAAGTCCCGGGAACTGATTGAAAAGCTGTGCAGCCAGTGCAGCGTCCACGACGCAAGGCTCATGCGCCGGACGTGCTGGTTTCCGGGCGGGTCAAAAAGCATGAACGAATCCATTTACTTCAACGTGGACGCCGTTCAGGAGGCCATCGCCCAGAATAAGCAGATCACCTTCCGGTATTTTGACTGGGACTTGGGCGGCAAACGGAAATACCGGGACAAAAAGCTATCAGGCAAGCCCCTACGGTCTGTGTCAGGACAACGAAAACTGCTACCTGCTCGCCCACTCCCTGCGCCACGGCGTGACCTCCTACCGCCTTGACCGCATGAGCAATATCCGCCTGACGGGGAAAGCCGCACCCCCTGCCCGGAACTGACGGGCAAGGCATTGGCGGAACATGCTTCCCGGCTGTTTCAGATGTTCTCCGGGAGGAAACCGCCGTGAAGCTGCGCTTCGACCGGAGTCTGATCAACGTAGTGGTAGACCGCTTCGGCAAGGACATTCTTTTTAATTCCGGACGGGGACGATCATTTTGTCTTTACCGTCAATGTGGCGGTGTCCCCCATGTTCCTAAGCTGGGTCATCGGCTTCGGCGGCAAGGCGAAAATTTTGTATCCCCAAAGCGTGGCCGATGCCTGCGTCCAGATGTGCCGGGAAGCCATGGCACAGTATTCAGATCAACTTGAATGAGTCAAACACGTCCCGCCACACGATCTGGGACTTTTCCGTGGTGTCCGCGTCCCGGAGAACGGACAGACAGTAATGGTAGTTCCCGTCGTCCAGAATCACCGCCCTGCCCAGCTGGTCGCCGTTCTCCCCCCGCCGATGCCCAGACGAAGTCATACCGCTTTGCCCCGTCCTGCGCCGTTTCCATCACCGTCAGATTGTCCGGGGTGTAGCCGGATATCCGCTGAATGGTGGCGCTTAAGTCCCCTCCGCTGACGGTCTCGACGATGATCTCGTAGTCCTCGCTGAGATAGACCTGCTCCGAGTCGCTTTCCAGCACCGGCGCCACGGCGTTGTCCGGCAGGCGGACGGAAATTTCCCCGGCTGTTTCCGCAGGAATACTTTGTGTATTACAAGGGAAAATGGTGCACAGCAGGCGGAAAAGACCCGCTGTTTGGGCATGTTGACGGTTTTCCGCAAAGAGCGCCGACACGGCAACGCTGCTGGCCGCTATCAATCAGGCACTGGCAGAGCTGGACGCTGACGGAACATTGAGCGAGCTGTCGGTCAAGTATTTCGGGACGGATATTTCCAAGATGTCCTGACCTTTGCAAAAATCACCGGGAGCAGCCCATTTCGACTGCTCCCGGCTCTTTTTCTCCCAACGGTCAGTAGCCAAAACATCCGGCTGACGACGTTGCCGTCGATGGCGTTCAGGGTCAGCATGGGCTGGGTCACATAGTTCGCGCCCTTTTTCATGGACTCCGAGGCGTTGTCTCCGGGTTCGTACCAGTCCCACGTTCCCCAGAAATCCCACACGGAACGATCGTCCCCTGCAAGGAGCCTTTATCCCGGATGCGCATCAGCGACAGGGAAACCTTCGTAATCTCCACGTCCATGTATGTCTCGTCGCCGTTGATCTTGTCGATCTCCACAAGGCTGTGGGCTTCCGACGGGCCGATGACCACCACGGGCAGCATGGTGTTTGCGATGGATGCAATGTCTTCAAAGGGCATAAGGGCGGTCTGCGTTTCCTTGACAACCGGCTCGGTGCTGGAGCGTCCCACTCGAAGGAAAGGATGCCGTCCTTCCCACCGTGATCCAGACGCTTTCCATGTACCAGGAAACGGTATCCGCATTGGTTTCCTCTGAGCAGCGGTAAGTCCAGTACTGATGATCCTCTCCGATGGCTGGATCGCTGAACACACGATCCTCCCGATGCCGGGAATGGGCACGCCGTTTACGCTGGGGGGTATAGTAAAGCTCCCATGTGCCCTTCCGCTCGCCCCTCTCTGGGCGTCTGCGCGTCGGCCAGAACCATATCGCCCAGCCCAAGCTCCCCGCATCACCTCATCCGCCCTGGCAATGGCGTCCTCTTTGGAAATGCTGCCCCAGTCGGTGCTGCGGTAATACTTGAAGTCGCTGTTGACAATCGTCGCGTTCGTCCAGTCCCCGCCGAAGCGGTTCATGATGTTGATTTCGTACTTGGCTCCATCCACGGTCGCATCGCCGCTGACCTCATTGGGCGTTCCGGAATCTTCAAAGCCGTGGATGATGGGCTTTTCCTCCGGTGCCTTCGCCATTTCCGCGGTGTAATAGGCGATGATCTCCTTGCGGCGTTCTTCCAGCTGCTCCGGGCGTCTGTTCCGGGCGTCCGGGTCTGCGTGCCATTTGGGGAGTTGACAAAATCAATGGAATCCTGACACTCCTGCTTCGTCATGACAGTGCTGTAGAGCGGCTGTCCCTTCAAAGCACCCGCAGGGTGTCCACGTCCTCCTGTGTAAAATCTCTGGGGACGTCACGGTGGCGGTGGGAAGCGCCGTCCCCAGCTCCGCCACCACCTGCGCGTCGGCGTGGATGGTAAGCCTGCCCTCCTGACTGACCCAGTCCC
>VOFC01004725.1_pt1 | contig 29151 bp, 56 predicted proteins | sample 5384161 | NCBI WGS metagenome assembly VOFC01 (sample SAMN12384722, study PRJNA508395) | human gut metagenome | isolation source: healthy gut B | host: Homo sapiens | reverse complement strand
ACGGTCTGGATACGGTTCCTTGTGGTCTGGGGCTTCTTGGATGTGATGGCGATTTTCTGGCCGATCAGATGGTTCATCAGGGTGGATTTCCCCACGTTAGGCCGCCCGATCAGGGTTACAAATCCAGATTTCTTCTGAATCTTGGCCTCAAAAATATCTGCACCGGCCTTCTTTGCCCCGTTAACAAATTCCTCCAGCAGTTTGTCAAAATTCGGTAGCTTTTTCTTTTGCCATAACTTATCCTTTCGAAATGCTTATCAGCGGCTTTGTTCCAAAAATACGCCAAACATGCCGCGGTTTGCCTCGATTTTCTCCTCGTTGCCCACCACGCAGATCTGGTCGTCTGCAAGGCTGCCCGTACCTGGGCAGCCAGCGCACGGATGTCTTCCTTGGTGGCGCCTAAGATCTGGTCACGCTCTGTCTGCATCATCTCTTCCGTCACGCCGGACAGATATGCATTCTGGTCCTCTGCTGCCCTTCACAGACTGCGGTGTTCAGTGGGCGTCCAGGTTGCCGCTGATGGTTCCGATAACATATTTGGTCATGTCACGCTCATCCGGGTCAAAGGCCTCCAGATAAGCCGGGATGCCCTGATAAACTTCAGAGTCTCCTTCAAGTTCGGGTCACGGTAAGGATACCAGATAACCCTCTCCGGAGCGTCCAAACCGCTCATACAGCCATATGCACCGCCCTTTACACGGATATTCAGCCACAGATAATCATAGCTTAAGATCACCTGCAGGATCTTTTAATGCTCCGGTATACTGCAGTCCGGCATCGCGGAAGTTTCCGCAGCGTGCCACATAATCCACCTGTCCAGAGGTCTTTAATCCCTCGTTTAAATTCTTTACCGGATGGGTGAAAGCATGCTTCTCAGCTTCTCCTGAGGCAGCTTATCTGCCAGAAGCTTTAAGGTCTCTGCAGGAAGCTTCTTCATAGCCCTTGTCATCTGCAGTGTAGTTCACCAGCATGTTGGCGCGGGTAAAGCAGCTTTTTACTTACCTCCTGCAGTCTCCGGGCTATGATCTCCCCCTTCTTTGCAGCGTAATCCTTCTCCAGCTGTTCCAGGAAATGATAATATGCGGTGCCGCCGGTCAGTTCGTTGAATGCAGTTGCAGAGAAATAAGAGGTTGCACGGGATACGGCAGTGCTGTGTCCCACCTTCTCCAGCTTCATCTTCGCGCGGGAGCGGGTTTCCTGAATTCACCTCCCAGACGCTTCTCATCCGTAAATACCGAATGGTTCAGGATCTCCTCCAGCATGGTAAAGCCAAAGTCCAGCTTGTCATAAAGCACACGGATGCTTGCCACAAACAACTCCGGTAAAACTTCTCCGGATCTCCAGGTTTGCATAAGAAGTCACAGAGAAAAGTCCACGCCGCCGCTGTTTAAGTGGATCTCACTGGTCAGGTCCCCCGTAGCTGTAATGTTCCGTACTCACGGAACCCAGAATGGATTTTAAAAGACCTGCATACGGAAGGTCCTCAGGCAGCAGCACTTCCGTGTTAAACAGTACCTTCAGATAGCCGATCCCGGCGGTAAAGAAGTTGTGATGCAGCACCTTGATACCAGCCTCTTCTTTTTCCTTCCAGCAGAAGGTCTCTGCTTTTTCTCTATGCTTCCCGTTTTAAGAGCGGGATCTTTGCCAGAATCTCCGGAGTGGACAGGAGTATCCTGATATTCCTTCAGCTCTCCCGTTGTCAGCGACCAGTTCTTCCAGCTGCTCCTCGGACAGGGAAGCTTTATAGTCTGCCAGCTTTTTTCGCCAGCTTTTCATCCTCTTTTGCTGTCAGGTTCTTCTCCGGAGCCACCACGATCACAGCCTCAAACGGATTGTCCAACAGATAATCCCGGATGAGCTGCTCAAAATAACCGTTCTCCACTTCTTTTTTTCAGGAAATCAAAGGTTTCTGATAGCACAGATGGGTCATCGGATCTCCATCGTACAACCAGCTGTCCAGACACTGTAGGCCATACATCAGGCCCTTTGGCGCAGAACCATAATCTGCCTCGCGGTATTTAAACTCAAAATAGTTCATGCCGGCCAGCAGGCTCTTACGGTTGATACCCTGATCTGCCAGCTTGCGCAGGGGTTCCCTTCACAATAGCCAGGAACTCGCCCTTCTTGTTCCTTATTGGCATCCTTGGCAATTACGGAAAAATATGGCTGAAAATGCCGCTCTCATAACCGCCCATCATGTCTTTTCCGATTCCCGCATCGATCAGTGCCTGCTTCAACGGCGCCCCGGTGCATCCAGCAGCGTATACTCCAGGATCTGGAATGCCACATACAGTTTCGGATCCAGGTCATCACCGACAACCGTGTTGATGGAAAGATAGGTTGCGTCCTCCTCCGGACTCCCTTCGGTAATAGAGTAAGAAAAACTTCGCGTTCCACCGGCTCTTCAAATGCCTTCTGCTCCCTGATGCGGGAATCTACCTGGCCGCTCCTCATAGTGGCTTAAATATTCCTCATCCAGCCAGGTCAGCTTCTCAGCCATATCCATGTTGCCGTACAGATAAATATAGCTGTTGGACGGATGATAATAGGTTTTGTGGAAACCAGGAATTTCTCATAGCTTAACTCCGGAATGTGTACCGGGTCTCCGCCGGAATCTTTGCCGTAGCAGGTATCCGGGAATAAGGTTTTTCTGGGTCACGCTATCCAGAATACTCTCCGAGAAGAATACGCGCCCTTCATCTCATTGTATACAACACCGTTGTAAATGAGCGGGCGTCCTTGCTCTCCAGTTCATAGTGCCAGCCTCCTGGCGGAAGATCTTCTCTTCTTTATAGATATTCGGATGAAGCACAGCATCCATGTAAACATCCATCAGGTTGTGGAAATCCTTGTCGTTGCAGCTTGCCACCGGATATACGGTCTTATCCGGATAGGTCATGGCATTTAAGAACGTTTTAAGGGCACCAGCTCCACAACGGTAACTTTGTCTGTCTTTATTCTTGTCTTGTTTTTCTATATCGTTTGATACCAAAACAGTCTGGCTTTTGTTTTCTTATGGCACAATTTCCCATCAGGCGGTCTTTTATGTTCTAATAATCCAGCAATTGCCGTCATGCGAAGGGAGAAAATTTTTCGTTTTTATAGATTACATCAGGCGGTTTTTTAACAGACAATTCTCCGATGCACCAGCAGCACCTTGTCTGCCATAATGACCGTACCGTAATTCTGCTTTTTTCGCGATCATCGCAGCCCGGCACAGGTGAAAGTTGCTGGTAATGATGCCGATACGCGGGCTGACGTGCCGGAACCGGCTTTATGCTCGCTCATGAATCTGCGAACGCGTCACTGGCGCGTTCTTGATATGCAATGCAAGAAAATTCCAATGCATCTGCGGATTCTGTATGCCCTCCCCGAAACTTCTGCTTTACTGACTATTCTACGATAATGAATAACGCAGCCAGAACGATATTAACGAAAGTCTGTAAAAATAGACTTTTCCAAATATCATTCTGGCTGTGTTTTGTTTTTTGGTAGAGTGAATGCCTGACTGTAGCCATTATCTTCATTGGCTCCGCTAGAGATAAAAAACCACGCAAGCACAAGGTATTAGTTTAAACCTCTTATGGTTGCACGGTTTTAATTATCGTAACGGAGCCAATAAGGTAGAATCCTTATGGTTCCACGGTTTTAAAGCGCGTACAGAATAAGCAGAAACATTGGAATTTGCTTTGTGAGCGAGCATAGCGTCAGACCGGAGACCCTTGTTTGAGCACGCAGCGCGTGCGAGTTTGGGTCGCAGGTCTGACAATAGGCGGCGCAGTGAACAAAGCCGGAGGTGTCTATGTCCGCAAACAGGCGGTTGTCACTGCGAAGATGATCCACATAGCCCTCCGGGCTGATTCCGAACCGTGGGCCGGACGGTTGATGTTCAAAGCCCCTTTGACTGCCTTATAGACGCCGCGGATCAAACAGCTCATTGACATTTTCCCTTCCTCCACTGGGCTATGCTTAAGCTGCTGCCGGAGGCGTCGTACTCCGGCTTATCAAACCAACGGCTTTCATTGCTGTTATCCACCTCAGGATAAAAATAATCGTCAAAGTGAATGCCGTCCACTGTATATTTCTGCGCAATTTCCCGCACACCGTTGATGATGAAGTTCCTGTACCTGCGGAATGGCCGGGTTGAAATAATAGGCGCCATTCTGCTTTAACACCCAGCGGTCATTGGACGGATTTCCATCCGTCAGCCATTTTTTCGCCGGATTCTGCTCCGAAACCTGCTCCCAGGTATTGTGATATCCGGTCACCCGGTACGGATTAACCCAGGCATGGATCTGCAGGTCCTTATTGTGAGCTGTCTTTCACAAAGATCGCAAAGGATCATAGCCAGGATTATGTCCCTGGGTTCCCGTCACAAAACGGGACCACGGAAAATACGACGGATACATGGCATCCGCATCCGGGCGTACATGCACGAAATACCGCATTCATCTTCAATTCCACACAGCGGTCCAGCATCTTGTCGACCTCCCGCTTTTAAAGGCTTCCTGATCGGCCGGCATTTTTTCCCAGTCCAGATAGGAGATCCATACTCCCCGCAGCTCATCGGAGCGGATCACCGATGCCGACGGAGCGGCAAAGGCCGTGACCACACCAGTCTGTAAAAATCATCAGGCACACAAACAGCAGGCTAAACGCCTGTTTCATCTCAGGCGCAGTTTTCCCGACGCCTGATTCAGTATTCTTTCGTATCAGCATTCCAGTTCCTCCCGGATGTCATTCCAAACGGGTTGTTCTTGCATTCCCGCATTCCTTTATTTACCATTATTTTTATAGATAGTATAGCAAAGGACACAGGAAAGAACAAGGAAACAAATCCTTAAGAAAAACCGTCAGTTATCGGTCCAGCAAAAATTCACTTAAGACCACATTGCTTACATCGATTCCAAGCTCAGTCAGCCGGACCATAGGCGCCTCCACCTCAATGAGGCCCTGTTTCTCCAGTTTTTTTAAGGCATCACCATATACATTCCACATATTCTGCCCGAAGCGGTCCAGAAATTCACTTCCAGATACCCCCTTCATCATGCGAAGGCCCACAAACATAAACTCTTCCATCTTGTCTTCCAAAGTAAGTTCCTCTATGTCACGTGCTGCGGCTCCACCCTCATACAGGTTTAAAGAAAGATATTCCTGCAGGTTTCGGTATTATGATAGCGGTAGCCGTAGGTATAGGAGGAAGCGCCGAGACCGAGCCCCAGATACTCCACACACCGGTCCAGTAGCCGGTATTGTGACGGCATTCATAACCTTTCTTCGCATAATTGGAAATTTCATAACGCTCATAACCTCTTGCCTTCCTTCTGTTTCTCCAGAAGCTTTCTCTTACGGCTTATGTCACCGCCGTAGCACTTGGCAAGTACATCCTTTCTCATTGCCCTTACCGTCTCACGGGCTATGACTTTGCCGCCGATGGCTGCCTGTATAGGTATCTCGAAGAGATGTCTCGGGATCTCATCCTTAAGCTTCTCGCACATCTTTCTGCCTCTCTCGTAGGCTGTATCTTCATGGAGGATAAACGACAGTGCGTCCACCTCTTCCTTATTTATCAATATATCCATCTTAACAAGCTTGGAGCGTACATATCCCTTAAGCTCATAGTCAAATGAAGCATAGCCTCTGGATCTGGACTTAAGTGCATCAAAGAAGTCGTATATTATCTCGTTAAGAGGAAGGTCATACTTTAAAAGTGCTCTGGTCTCTTCCATGTATTCCATGCTCTTATATACGCCTCTACGCTCCTGGCAGAGCTGCATGATGGCTCCCACATACTCTGTGGTGACCATTATCTCCGCAGCAACAAACGGCTCCTCCATATACTCTATATTTGAAGGATCCGGCAGATTAGACGGATTGGTAAGCTCTATGACATTTCCATCGGTTGTGTGGACTTTATATACAACTCCGGGAGCTGTGGTTATAAGGTCAAGATTAAATTCTCTCTCAAGCCTTTCCTGTATTATCTCAAGATGAAGCAGTCCTAAGAAACCACATCTGAATCCAAAGCCTAAGGCTATGGAGGTCTCAGGCTCGAAGCTTAATGAGGCATCGTTAAGCTGCAGCTTCATAAGGGCGTCCCTGAGATCCGGATACTTTGCTCCGTCTACCGGATACATTCCGCAGTACACCATGGACTGGGCTTTCTTGTATCCGGGCATTGGCTCCGGTGTAGGTCTGTCGTTATCTGTAACTGTATCACCCACTGTGGTATCCTTCACGTCCTTAAGGCTGGCTGTGATATATCCAACCATTCCTGCAGAAAGCTCATCGCAAGGGACAAATCTTCCTGCTCCGAATATACCTACTTCCACTACCTCCGCAACAGCTCCTGTTGCCATCATCCTGATATTCGTCCCTCTCTTAACGGAACCGTCGAAGAGTCGGCAGAATATGATAACGCCTTTGTATGAATCGTAAAGGCTGTCAAATATAAGTGCCTTTAAAGGTGCCTCAGGATCTCCTGCGGGCGCAGGTATCTTGGTTACTATTGCTCCAGTACTTCTTCGATATTTATGCCGTTCTTGGCTGATATCCTTGGGGCGTCTGCTGCCTCAAGACCTATTACATCCTCTATTTCACTTATTATGATATCATTTTTTCAGGTTCCTTGCAAGAGCGTATCGCTGTGGTTTCTGCATGTGTGAATTCCTGCATGTCTATTTCTGCGTCACCGGATCGAGCACCGTATCCACCACCTCTGCCAACAGCTCCATGGCATTCCACACCTCCTCTTTCGTGTTGGTCTGGGCTCCGGCCTCGATCAGAGAAGATCTGCCACGCAGGTGCAGGTTGTAGCGCAGCCCCTTCAGGTAAATTTTTTTTCTGGCAAATCCCGGATATCGTCCACAGGCCAGCTGCATCTGAAAACAAAAAGGCAAGGTTTTCCTGCAGATGCGGATTGGGCAGATAAGCGATCTCGCCCTCCGGCGTGCGGCTCATACCTTGAAAAACATGATCTGGGCCGTAGGCTTTCATTGATATTTCCGTCAGCCGCACCGAATCTGCCACACCGTCCCGGTGCAGATCCAGCACAACCTCGATTGTCGGATGTGTCTGTAAAAATCCCCTGCACGCCTTCCCAGAGCATAAATCACGGCTGCGTTCCAGCTTTCCTTCTTTCCGGTCCTGTAGTGTCATGGATCACATTCCAGCCACGCTGACGCAACGCTGACGCTCCCTAGCGTCCGTATTCTGCGGTCCATAATCCACGCATAGGTCTCGCTGGCATGGGTATGGTATATCAGGATCTGAGGCTCATCCGGATTTTTCGTCAGTCCTACATCGGTTTCCAGAAGCCTCTCCGCCTTCATGAGGCTGCGTTCTGCCGTGGTGGAAGCATGCACACGCTGAAATACTGCTTCATGAGATAGTCATAGTCCTGAAGGCGGGCCAGGGATGCTGCAGAAAGCATGTTTTCGGCACCGGCCTGCACCGCTTCTGTTCCATCCGAAGCGGTATTTTCCTTTTCTTCTGTTTTCTCCGCATAGGAAAACAGGTATCCGTACCGCTCGTACGCATACCTGTATGTCTCGTAAACCGCATAAGCCGGATCTTTCCGCACGGATTCTTCTTTTGAAACCGCACTGCCGGATATCGAAGCTGCAGGCACAGCGCCAGAAGTCCTCTTAACACCCAGACCAGCAGATTACTCAAAACGGACAATTTCCTTTTTTCAGACGTTTCATGATTTTCTTTTTTTCCAGACGTGAGATATAGGACTGGAAATTCCCAGGCGGTCTGCCACTTCCTTCTGCGTCATCTCATCCCCGCATTCTTTAATCGTAACGTCAGCTCAACGATCGTTTTCTCCCTTCCTGCTCAGGCGGTCGATCGCAGTTTTAACAGCTTTCCGTCTCTACATCCTCCAGTCCCCCCCGATTATGTCATCATCTGTTCCGAGAATATCCGACAACAGCAGTTCATTTCCATCCCAGTCCACATTTAAGGGTTCATCAATGGAAACCTCCGCCTTCATCTTACTGCTGCGGCGCAGGTACATGAGGATTTCATTCTCAATGCAGCGGGATGCATAGGTGGCCAGCTTGATATTTTCTCCGGATTAAATGTGTTGATGGCCTTGATCAGTCCGATGGTCCCGATGGAGATCAGATCCTCCACTCCCACCGCCGTATTATCAAACTTCTTTGCTATATAAACTACCAGCCGCAGATTATGCTCAATTAAAAAGAGCTCTGGCTTCCCTTCTCCCCTTCAGTTCCCAACCGAGAGATCATTTCCGCTTCTCTTTTGCTTTCCAGAGGAGGCGGAAGAATATCTGCCCCGCCGATATAATGGACTTCACCCTTTTTCTGCCACAGCATTGTGGTAAAGGAAGAAACTGCCTTAAACTGAAAACGATTTGGTACTGAAACTTTAACGATCACTTTTCCATCCTCCCGGTCCTGTATTATAGTTCTCCATGCAGAAGCATCTCGTATTGATGCCGTACAGATAACGGTGTTTCACTGATCGCCACCCACGGGTGCTCCAGCACACGGATTTTCTCTCCCGCTGCCGCACTTCCATCCTTTCCATGCGGACAGCAGCCAGAATTCCATGTTCTTTTCCTACCGAGCAGAAGGGAATATAAATCACCTTGAAAACCGGTTCAGGAAGCTCCGGCCAGGCATTCTTTTCCAGAATATGGACTGGCTGGTGACCGTACGGCTCATACAGCTGATTTCCTGTATCCAGCAGTGCCAGAACTGTTTTCTGTTTTTCCTGGTAATGCAGCGTCACTTCATACAGACTGTTTCGCAACGTTATTCCATTCTTAAGGAACACCGTTCCCGTCCAAAAGCATTCCTCCCGCTGCGCTGAGTGCAAGTCAAACTCCCGGAAAGTCCAGGGTGTCAGCTCCCAGGCACGTTTCGTCTTCCAGCGCTGCAAATACACCGCCGCTTAAAACCGCTGTAAGCCTCTAGTACGGTAACCCGCCGCAATGTTTAAAAGGCTGCAGCGGCCAAAGCCACCTGCGTCATCAGCAGGGCCGGGATTGCAAGTTCAGAAGAATCCAGACCGGAAGCGGAAGTTTGGGAAAGAATACCAGGACATCCGACTGCGGCCCCTACAGTCGCCCCAAGAAACAACTGTCCTTTTCGTCTCCTCACCGGCTCCCGCAAAATCAGCCCGGTAAGAAACAGCAAATACAGATCTGCGAACAGATTCACCAGAAAAAACAGATCCAGATACAGTGTTTCTGTCATGCTACCATGTCCTCCTGCCAGCATGAGCATTACGCTGATAATCATTCTCACTGCTCATGTTCCCCATTATAATCATTCCGAAGGAAAAATTTTTGTCAATCTGACAGAAACAATCCGATTTTTGAACGACAAAAAAAAGACAGAAGGCCAAATCTGGTCTTCTGTCTTTGTCAATTTTGTTTGAAAGATGGATTATCTCTTATTCTTTAAGAAATCCGGGATATTGATCTGAGTCTGGTTTAACGGACGATAGGAACCCTGGCTCGGTGCAGCAGCCTGTGTGGAAGCTGCCTGCTGTACAGCCTGCGTCTGAACCGGCTTTACAGTCGGAGCCTGGAGCATGCAGCTGCGGTGCAGCCTTCGGTGCAGTTGCACCTGCCTCAGCAGCAGCGGTGCGGCTCTGGGTGTTTGAAATATTGATGATAACATGGGTAGCGCCCTCGATCGTAGTCTCTAACAGCGGGCTTCCACTGCCATCTTGACAGCTTCCATAGCCTTGTCATCGCCCTTGCCTTCACCGATACCGATGTGCGCAATTCCCTTAGTCCTTCATAACAGTCTGTACATCTGCAAAGTCCAGATTGATGACTGCGGGAACATTGATCAGGTCAGTGATTCCCTGTACTGCCTGCTGCAGTACTTCATCCGCCTTCTTCAGTGCTTCCGGCATGGTGGTACGTCTGTCCACGATCTCCAGAAGCTTATCATTTGGGATTACGATCAGGGTATCCACGTGTTCCTTGATACGCTCGATACCGTTTAATGCATTGACCATACGGGCCTTTGCCTCAAAACGGAAAGGCTTCGTCACAACACCGACGGTTAAAATGCCCATTTCCTTTGCAAGCTTAGCCACCACCGGAGCAGCTCCGGTTCCGGTACCGCCACCCATACCACAGGTAACGAATACCATGTCTGCACCCTTCAGATGCCTGTGCGAAATTCCTCAGAGCTCTCTTCTGCTGCCTTTTCACCAACTTCCGGACGTGCGCCTGCACCCAGTCCCTTGGTCAGCTTCTCACCGATCTGCATGGCAGTCGGAGCCTTGCAGAACTGCAGCGCCTGTTTATCTGTGTTGATGCCGATGAACTCCACACCTGCAATATTCTCATCTACCATGCGGTTTACTGCATTGTTGCCGGCACCGCCGACACCGATCACAATGATCTTTGCGGAGTTTTCCGCTTCATTTATCTTAATCTCTAACAAGATGATTCCTCCTTAACTTCTTTCATTGGCCTTATGTAACATTTTTTAATATCATATAAAAAACTAGTCTATGTAATACTATAGGTGATTTCCATAAAAATATCAACCGTTTTTTTCGAATGAGCCCAAAAAACTATCCCCTCGGTTTGAAGGTATACATGGGATTTGTCTTGGTCTCATCGTAAGTATCCAGATACAGGATTCCGCTCTTTTCCTTCCAGCTGCGGGAGCATATCCAGGCAAACTCCTGCGATCTTGCCATTGATCCCTTTTCACTGTTTCCCAGGATCACCTCAATATCTCCCATATAAAGAGTCGCATCTCCAATGCTATTGTACTGAATCTTGTCCACACTCAGTCCATAAATAGAAAGAATCTGCGTGAGATTTAAAATTTCCTCAAATATGCGGTCGCTTTCCACAGGAAGCTTCTGGTAAAGGACGATATGACCGAACTTCAGTCCTGTGATCCAGGGAATGCCAGGAAGCTTTTTGCTGGCACTTTCCACGATGATACCGTCCTTATCAAAATACATATAACTGCTCATATAGGACACATAGCCCACCACACTCTTTTCGTAGACAATGATCTCCGCACGTGACGGTCCCTTAAACACCAGCTTGTAATCCTCCACAAACGGAATCTTCTCATGTTTTCCAAAGTGCTCCCGCAGATAAGTAAATACCGTACTGCGGCTTACATCGTCCGGAAAAACCAGACTGATCAGCTGTTCATCCGTATATTTTTTCATTGCCTGTCACAGTGATCTCCTTCAGCTTGATCGAGCATATTCCCGCCATAACTGCAATCAGCAGAAGTACCACCACAGCCAGGATCACTGTTTTCTTCCCTGCCTGATCCATATTCCATCTGTTCTTTTCTCCTATCCTCCTGACGCATCCGCTGCTTCAGCCGATCAGGCTGATACGCGCCCCGGCTCCCGCCAGGTCACTGCGGATATCCTCGTAGCCGCGGCTGATATGCTCATAACCCGTCAAGAAAACTGGTTCCGTCAGCCCGCAAGTGCAGCCACCGCCAGCGCAGCACCTCCGCCTGCAGGTCTTCTGCCGCCATCACGGGTGCCTTTTAAGGCATTCACACCATCCACAACCGCAAAGTTTGTTTTCTATTATAATATGTGCCCCAAGTTTCTGCAATTCTGCCGCGCAAAACGGTTTTCAAATACGTTCTCCTGAATCCTTGAGGTTCCATCCGCAATGGAGGCTGCAGCCATCATCACAGACTGCATATCTGTGGGGAACTCCGGGTGGTCCGGTCTCAAGACGGATCGGATGCGGGCGCCCGCGCATGGATACCCATTCCCTCTTCTAAACTTTCCACCGTGGCCCCCATCTGCCGGGCTGTCTCAATGGTCCGCTCCATATGACCAGCCGGGCCTGTTCCAAACACCCGGCCGCCTGCGCACACACCGCTCCCAGATAGGTTCCTGCCACGATCCGGTCTCCCGGAATAAAAAGCTGGTATCCTCAAATGTGGATGTTCCGCGGATCTTTATCACGGAAGTGCCTTCGCCCTCCCACCCTGACACCCATGGCACGCAAAAAGCCGCACAGAATTTCTATTTCCGGCTCCCTGGCTGCCCTGTCAAACCGTTTCGCCTCTGGCCCCGGCAGCTGCCATCAAAATGTTTTCTGTAGCTCCCACACTTGGATATGGAAGATGGCTTCTGGCTCCGCTCAGTCCGCCGGATGGGCAGACTGCCCGGATCATGCCATTTCGTTTTTCTACCGAAGCCCCGAGTCCCGTTAATCCCAGAAAATGCAGATCCACCGGTCGTCTGCCAATGCAGCCCCCCGGCAGACTGCTCTCCACCTGTCCAAGACGTGCAAGCAGCGGTCCAAGAAGCATGACCGAAGATCGCATCTGTCCGGCCAGTATCTCCGGGATCTTGGCTCCGCTCAGAGATACTGCCGAAATCACCAGACGGTTTTCCTCCATCCGGCAGTCTGCCCCCAAAGCGTTCAAAATCCCCAAACATACAGAAAACATCCTGTATTTTGGGGACATGTTCAATACCGTGGTTCCGTTATGAAGAAGAGATGCTGCCATAACCGGCAGCACCCCATTTTGGAACCCTGTATTTTTGATGATTCCGTCCAGACTGTATGATCCCTTCTATCCGAAGCACCGACAAACCACGTTCCCTCCCGCACACAATTTTTCACGAATTCCTTCTTTCATATCTTATGTACCCTGAAACCATCGGTTTCCCTGCAGTCTGCATATCTGTTTTCTGTTTTACCGTTCCAGCCGGATCTGATTGGATACGCCAAGTACCATGCCCATCTCCATCATCAGAAACAGTACCGATGTGCCCCCGTAACTGATAAAGGGCAAAGCGTGATTCCCGTATTCGGAATCGTGTTGGTTACTACTGCGATATTTAAAACGACCTGGATCGCGATATGGGCCATAACGCCCACCACGATCAGGGCCCCCAGAAGATCCGGCGCATTATTCGCGATCAGCATGAACCGGTAAATCATAAACAGGAAGATGAGGATGACGGAAACAGCTCCGAACAATCCAAGTTCCTCACAGATGATCGAAAAAATCATATCATTCTGTGCCTCCGGCACAAAGCCCATCTTCTGGATACTCTCGCCCAGTCCCTTGCCAAACAGACCGCCGGAGCCGATGGCATAAAGTCCCTGGAGCACCTGGTATCCGCCATCCATCGGATAGCTCTCCGGAGACAGCCATACATGGATACGGCTCAGCTGATACGGCTTCAGGAGCTTGATCTTCTCAAGAAAAATTGCCAGTGGACCGGCCGTGACGACTGCAAGCATCGCCAGACCTCCGCAGACATAAAATGGCCACAGCTTTTTTACAGGCCACAAACAGCATCACAAAGGCTATTCCCATGATGATGATACCGGGCTTAAGTTGTTTGCCGCTACAATGCCGGCAATCGGAAGCCAGACCCATAACCCGGAACATATTGTTCCATTCATTGACCTTTGCGCCCATCCGGGTGATCAGCACTGCCAGGAAAGATGATCAGCGCGATCTTTACGAACTCCGTCGGCTGGAAGCTCAAAGGGATACCTACGCCAGCCACCGCTTTTTGCCGTTTACCTCTTTACCCACCAGAGTAACAGCGATCATCAGCACATAAGACAACATATACGCGCGAAGATGGAAAAATTTCGCATACCAGTGATAATCCAGTTTGGAAATAATCAGGGCCAGAACCAGTCCGCCAGCCCCGATCTTAAGCTGACGCATCATGAAATAACCGGCATTGTTATATTTTAACTGTGCTGTGTAGGAGCTGGCACTGTAGATCATGACCAGTCCAAACACCGACAGAAATATGATACAGAACAGCAGGCTGTAATCATAAAACCGTTTCGGCCGGTTCTTCTTTGCCATATCACTCCTCCTACAGGTTTCTTACACATTCCTTGAAAATTTCGCCGCGCTGCTCGTAGTTATCGAACATGCCCCCAGCTTGCGCAGGCCGGAGAGAGAAGAACATTGTCTCCCGCGTTGGCATAAGCAGCACAGACACGTACTGCCTCTGGCATATCCTCTGCATACATGATATCCGTAAATCCGTGGCTTCTTGCACACTCCGCGAATCTTGTCACGCGTCTGGCCGATCAGCACCAGATATCTTACTTTGCCGTCAAATGCCTCAATCCACTCATCGTATAGACTGTGCTTATCATAGCCACCTGCAATGAGCAGTGTCGGACCCGGCATCGCGCGGATGGCCTGGATCGCCGCGTCCGGTTGGTTCCCTTGGAATCGTTGTAGTAACGGACTCGGAACGCTCCAGAACAAACTCGATACGGTGCTCAACGGCCTTAAATTCCTTTACTGCTTTTTCCGGATCAGGTCCATCGGCACGCCCATGCGCGATGCTCATGGCTACTGCCATGACATTCTCGTGATTGTGCTTGCCGAGAAGCTGCATATCCGTCTTTACGTTTAAGACTTCCTCTTTTGCCGTCATGTGCATAGATCATCATGTCACCGTCTAAAGTACATGCCCTCTTTTAAGGTCTGGGTGCTGGAGAAAGAAGATGACCTTCGGTTTCAGATCCTTCTTCTCGCCAAACTCGCGCAGTACCTTGTCATCGTAATTCAGCACAATGCAGTCATCCTCCGTCTGGTTGACCGCCACACGCTCTTTCACTTCGATATAATTTTCCATGGTTCCGTGACGGTTTAAGTGATCCGGCGTGATGTTCAGGATAGCGCTGACATTTGGATGAAAATCCATGATGGTCTCAAGCTGGAAGCTGGAAACCTCCGCCACGGTCACAGACTTTTCGGTCGTGTCCAGGGCCACATCGGTATACGGAATGCCAATGTTTCCTACCACGAACACTTCATCAAAAAATGTCTTCATGATAGCGCCGGTCAGAGCCGTGGTCGTGGTCTTTCCGTTAGTTCCGGTAATGGCGATGAGTTTGCCCTTTGCCACATGGTAAGCCAGCTGGATCTCACCCAGATCGGGATTTTGGCCTCATCCAGTACCGGTACAAACGGAGCATCCAGCGGAATGCCCGGACTGATGATGGAAAGCTCTACGCCTAACAGATCCGGTCTGGTAAGCTCTCCCAGAACAACGGTAACCTTTGCGTCTTCCTCAAAATTTTCTTTGATCTTCTCCGGATCCAGTTTGTCGTTGCCGTCATAAAGCACGACCTCGCCGCCCATGGCAAAGAAGAAGCTTTGCTGCTGCGATACCGCTTTTGCCGGTACCTGCCACTAATACTTTCTGACTCATCTCATATACCTCCTGTCCTTCCGATTATAATCCTAAGTATGCCACCAGACAAAGCATTGCGGTAATGATGGAAAAGACTGCGACCACCCGGGTCTCAGACCAGCCGCCCAGCTCGAAATGATGATGGATCGGCGCCATGCGGAAAATGCGTTTTCCGTGAGTCGCCTTAAAATAAGACACCTGCATGATAACTGACAGCACCTCCACCAGGTAGATCAAACCAATGATGGGAATGAACAGCGGAATCTGCATCATGAATGCGCTGGCTGATACAAAACCACCCAGAGCCAGGGAGCCGGTGTCGCCCATAAATACCTTTGCCGGATAAACATTAAACAGCAAAAAACCAAACAGGCTGCCTACAACCGCTCCGGTGATCGGGCTGATGCCGCTGTTTTCTCCAATGGAAATAATGGTTAAAAATCGTTGCCACCAAAATGGTCACGCTGGTACACAGACCATCCAGACCATCTGTAAAGTTTACGCCGTTATCCGTTCCGAGAACAGAAGAATACAAACGGAATGAACAAAAAACCAAGATTCAGATAAAGTCCGTGATCAAAGCCGCCGGTAAATGGTACCAGCATGGAAGTGCCAACCTCCGGAGCACACCAGGTAGTATACAAAAATGCCGGTGATGATAAAATTGTCCGATCAGCTTCTGGACCGGATTTAAACCCTCTGAACGCTTCATCACGATCTTGATGTAATCATCCAGAAAGCCGATAACGCCAAAGCCCACGGTCATGAACAGCACCGGAATGATGCGCGGATAATCGCGAATATATAACAGGGATGTGATCACTACAGCAGTCAGGAATACCAGACCGCCCATGGTGGGGGTCCCCTGCTTTTTCAATGCGCCTGCGGCCCGTCGTCCCTGACCTGCTGCCCGAACTTCAGCTTGTGAAGGAACGGGATGACGATCGGGCAGAGGATCGCGCTGACTGCAAAATGCGATGATGATCGCAAGAATGGTTTCGTTAATCATGATACTCTCCTAAATTCCTTATGTATTTTTGACATATTCATAAGTATACGTCTTTTCGTTTGAATAATCAACTAAAAATGGCTCTCTCGCCTGATCCCCAGATACGGCAGAATGTTCTGAAAAAATATCCGCGATCACAGGAGCTGCAATGGTTCCGCCATAATAGATGCCCTGAGGCTCATCAATGGTGATCAGAGCGATCACCTGCGGATCGTCCGCCGGTGCAAAGCCCACAAAGGAAGAAATATATTTTTTTCAGGCTTCGCGGCAATTTTTCAGAGGTAGCTGTCTTTCCGCCTATGTGAAAGCCTGACACCGCCGCCTTTTTTCCGCTGCCCTCCGCCACCACCTGTTCCAGCACGTAACGCATGGTTTTGCTGGTCTCCTCCGAAAGGATCCGCTTTCCATCCGGGTAAGAAAACCTATGGAGAAAGCTTCCATCCGCCGCCACTGCCTTCACGCCAAAATGAGGTGTAATCCGCACGCCTCCATTCACAATGGATGCTGCCGTGGTGATCAGCTGAATGGGCGTAATCTGAAAAAGACTGCCCAAAGAGAGACTGTGGCCAGCTCCACCAGCCCCATGTTTTCTTTTTGTGCATGATGGTGGAGGCTTCTCCAGGCAGATCGATACCGGTTTTTTCTCCCGCAGTCCGAACTGTTCAAAATACTGACAGTACCGGTCAATGCCAAGACGCTGTCCCACATCGATGAACACCGGATTGCAGGGAGTTCATGGCCCCCTGCAGAAAGGTCTCCTCTCCATGTCCGCCCACCTTGTGGCAACGGATCTTCCGGTCCTCCACAACCCGAAAGCCAGGGCAGGGAAAACCGGTCTGCCAGAGCCACAGCACCAGCCTCCAGTCCTGCCGCCGCGGTAATGATCTTAAAGGTAGACCCCGGCCTCGTAGGTATCATTGATGGCCGGATTCCTCCACATCTGGTTCAGTCGCTTCCTGCTTTTCCTTTACGGAAAGCAGTGCTGTCTCTTCCGTATTTAATGTGAACGGATCATTGAGATTAAATTCGGGTACATTGACCATTGCCAGGATTTCCCCATTCTGAGGATCCATGACAATGACAGACACCCGTTTTGCGCTTTTTGTTCCATAACCGTAAGTGCCGCCTGTTCAGCATATTGCTGGATATTTACATCCAGGCTCAGGTATAGATCTGCCCCGGCCACTGGTTCGATCCGCTCCTCAAACGCATTTTCCAGCTCCACTCCGGCCGCATCCGTCATAGTGAGGATAGTTCCGTTCTTTCCTTTTTAAGATGGATTCATATGCAGCCTCCAGGCCAATGATTCCCTGATTATCTCCTCCGGTAAAACCAAAGCACCTTCGAAGCAAGACTGTCAAAAGGGATAGGAACGCCTGTAATCCTCATCCACCTTCACGCCTGCCAGATGCAATTCCCCGGATCCGGTCGCCAGTCTCCTTATCCACATTCGTACCTGGATGATTTCACTGGAGCTGCGTTTTTTCCACTTTTTTTCGGACAGAATCCTCCTCTGTCCCCAGAATTTCACAAAACTTTGAATGACTGTCTCCGGATTTTAATCTGGTTATGGATCACGGAAATGGTGCAGACGGTCCGGTTGGCTGCGATCACCGTTCCATTTCGATCCAGGATCTGGCCTCTGGCCGCCTTGATCAACGTTCCCGCTGATGCAGCTCTTCTGCCCATCTCACTGTAATGGTCCGCCCGGTACAGCATAAGAAAAACAAGCCGCCCAGTCAGCCCTGCCATGCAAAAACACAGCAGGCCAAACAGGACGGCTATCCGCTTCCGGTGATGCGTCAGGAACGTGCTGTGGTTTCCATGCTGCACAGACAGCAGTTTTAGCATTCCCATACCAGCTCCTTAAAGCAGTCATTATTCTATTGTATGAGATATCCGGATCTTTTTAGTTCTCCTGCAGCAGATGTTTCACTCATGGTTTCCCGCTCCGGCTGGTTTTTCCTGCGCGCCTGTCTCGTTCTGATCTGCCGTCTTTGCATGCGAAGTCTCTTCGCTTCCGTTACTGTTCTCCGAAGTTCAGATGTCTCCGGAACCGTCTGCAGGCGGAAGCACATACTGCCTCCATTCTCCCGTCTTCTGTACTCTCCGGCACATCCTCCGGCAGATCAGAATCATCACCCGGCTCAATATATTCTTCGGTCTCATATACCTTCGGCTCTTCCGGTGTCTCAGTTTCTGAAGTCCAGCCCGCTGTTGTCAGTGATACCCTCTGCCTCCGGAAGCTGCGCAGCCGCCTCATTCTGCTGTGTCTCAAAGTCTACAGATGGGAATACATTCAGATATGGAAGAATATCTCCCATGATTTTTGAGAACACCCGCTGGCATAAGTACTGTGCGGCTGATCCTCCACGTGCGGGTATCTATCGTTACGACGTACACCAGCACCTGCGGATCGTAAGCCGGCGCAAAGCCACAGAAGGAAAGCCGATAATTCTTCGCGGAACGCGGAATTTTCTCTGCCGTACCAGTCTTTCCAGCAATCTCGTAGCCTTCTACAGCCGCTGCCTTTACCGGTTCCCTCAGAAACTGTGCGGAACAGCGCATCGGCTTGATAAAGTTGCTGGTCGACTCGGATACTGTTTCCCGGACCAGTTTCGGGTTTTTACTTCCTTCACCACGGAACCCTGTTCATTTTAAAATCTGCTTTTACCACATGCGGCTCATAATAAGGCCTCCGTTGATCACAGAGCAGTAGGCTGCCGCCATCTGGATCATGGAACAGTTATAGTTCTGTCCGAAGGAGTTGGTTGCCAGGTCCGCAGAGTTCATCTCACTGGCACTTCGCACCAGTCCCTTCGCATCTGCCTCACCCGGCAGGTCGATACCGGTCTTCTGGCCAAACCCAAAGGCTGTCATATAGCGGGTAAACGTGGTTACTCCCATCTTTGCCGCAATCTGCATCATGGCATCGTTGCAGGAAACCATCAGAGCTTCTGCCACCGTCAGCATGCCATGTCCGCCCTTATGGAATGCCGTACACTTAATCTGATGACCAGCTACCTCCTGGTAACCATCGCAGTAAAAGGTGTCATTCGGAGAAATCACTCCCTCTTCCAGAGCTGCCGCTACCGTAAAGATCTTAGATGGAGAACCAGGCTCGTAGGTATCACTGATATCGTAATTCCGCCACTTCTGGTTCCAGGCCACCTGAAGTCCGTAGGAGCGGATCTCATCTGCGGAATAATGTTCCGGACCTGGTCGATGGTGATGGTGCTGCCGTCTGTTTTTTTATGCTGGCGGTTATACGTCTGTATAGCCTCCTTTAATCCGTATGTCCGCAATTCTTCTTCACTGCAGCTGTCTGCTGCGCTCCTCGTTATTCAGATCAAACATGCTATTGTTAGCCATTGCCAGGACTTCACCATTGTTGGGATTCATAACCACAACGCCAATATGCTCGGAGCCCGGATCGGCCATCCACTCGTTGATGCGCTTTTCTACTGCGTTCTGGATATTCACATCAATGGTAGATACCACCGTATTCCGTTCTCGGCCGGTTTGATGACACGTTCCAGGTTGGAATCATCATTCAGATAACCATATTCCCGGCCATTGGTACCCTACCAGTGAATCATTATAGGACTGTTCAATCACCGCCGTTTCCCGTGCCGCCATCGCTGGTCGCAAAACCCGATCACATTGCAGGCCAGGGAATTGTAGGGGTAGATCCGCTTGTACTCATCTTCAAACCAGATTCCCTTGACACGGGCCTTTGAATCCGCCTTGGCATTGGCCTTATTGGTATCAGACTGGTACTGTTCGAACGCTTCCTTCTGGTCATAGGAAAGCTGTTTCGCATAACGCAGATACGGCCTTTCCGGAATTATCCCGGATCAGATTTTTTTCATCTCAGTCTCATCATAATCAAACACCGTGACAAGTGCCGTGACCGTTGCGTCCAGATAATCTGTTTCCGCCGACATGATCTGCTTCGGGTCAATGATCAGATTATATACCTTCTCCGTAGTTTGCCAGATATGTGCCGTTGCGGTCTACGATATCGCCCCGCCGGTACGGCAGCACACGGCTGTCATACTGCTGCTGGGACAGCACGATCTGGTTGTAGCTGTCCTGCTTTGTGGTAATGATGTGATACAACACATAGATTAACGCAAACAAAGCCAGCGTAATCACAATAACTGTGATCGCCAGCTTTTCCTGCATATATCTCGTGAAGATCCGGCGTGCACCGGATCTTCGTTTCTCCCCATCCTTGAATCCTGATTAGTGTTTTGGGATGTCTTCATACTGTCTTACATACTCGCTTTCCGTTTTATCATATAATAACACCTGATTACGGTTGGCATATACCATGCCAAGTTCCTCTGTAGCTACCTTGTAGATGTGATCCAGGTCCATATCGGTATTGATGCGGGTCTGCAGCGCATCGTTCTCAGAGCGAAGCTGCTCCAGCTGCTGCTCCAGCGTCTCAATGTTGTGGATCTTTGCGGTCATGGAGGACTGCACATGCAGATAGCCCACGCAGATATAAAGCGCGCAGACTGCTGCCAGCGTCAGCATGAGCACATAGGGCAGATCCATCTGAAGTGCCTTTTCCTGATTTCTTCTGACAGTATGGCTCATATTCTGGCGGTACTGCACCACTCTCTGCTTTCTTGTGCGTTCCCTCTGCTGCCATATTTCTGGCTGCAGTTCCGTACACATAGCCCTGGTTTGCTGCTCTGTGCGAAGCCATACTCATTCCTCCTTTTTCTCTTACGTAAGATTCTCTTTTTTATTTATGCTCTTCAAATACCCGAAGCTTGGAACTCTTCGAGCGCTTGTTGTATTCTAATTCTTCTTCCCCCGGCACGATGGGTTTTCTTGTGATCACAGTGCCTTTGCTCTTTCTGCCGCACATGCATACCGGAAATTCCGGCGGGCAGATACATGGGTTTTCGTTATCCCTGAAACGTTTTTTACGATCCGGTCCTCCAGGGAATGGAAGGTGATGATGCTTAACCGTCCGCCCGGATTCAGGAGGTCAATCATGGTATCGATGGAGCAGTTTAATACATCCAGCTCATGGTTTTTGCTCAATGCGGATTGCCTGGAATGTACGCTTGGCCGGATGACCGCCCGTAGCCCGGATCTTCGCCGGAATCGCTGCCTTGATCGTCTCAATGAGCTCTCCGGTTGTCTCGTAAGGCTTTTTCCTGACGCTGCCGCACAATGTATTGGCAATATTCTTGGCAAAACGGTCCTCTCCATAATCACGGATGATCCGGTAAAGTTCCATCTCGCTATAGGTATTCACAATATCTGCTGCCGTCTGGGTATTCCGCTGGTCCATACGCATATCCAGCGGCGCATCCTCCCGGTAGGTAAAGCCCCGGGAAGCAGTATCCAGCTGATAGGAGGAAACTCCCAGATCCAGATAAATGCCGTCCACCTTCTCAATACCAAGCTCATGAAGGACCGAAGCAATATTCTCATAGTTGCTTCTGACCACCGTAACTTTGTCCGCAAACGGCTCCAGGCGTTTTGGTGGCCGCCGCGATCGCGTCCGCGTCCTGATCGATTCCGATCAGGCGTCCATGTTCTCCCAGCGGCTGCATACCTCGTAGGCATGTCCGCCTCCGCCCAGGGTTCCATCCACATAGATACCGTCCGGCCTGATGTTCAGGCTGTCAACCGTTTCATACAGTAATACTGATTTATGCTCAAATGCCATCTTAAATTCCAAGACCTTCCATATTTTCTGCAATTTCTTCCATGTCATCGTAGGTGTTTGACTGATTCCAATTATCTCTGCTCCAGATCTCAATCCGGCTTCCCTACGCCGACTAATACTGCGTCTTTATCGATCTTGGCAAACTCCTTAAAACAGCCGGCAGCAAAATCCGTCCCTGTTTGTCTACTTCACAGGTAGTAGCACCCGCAAGAAAAAAGTCGTGAAAACTTTCGTGCGTTTGCATTGGTAAGAGGCAGGGGCATGCAGCTTTTCTTCCAGGGCTTTCCATTCGGTGTTTTCATAAACGAATAAACAGCCATCGAGCCCTTTCGTTACTACGAATTCGTCTCCAAGCTGTTCCCTGAATTTGGAAGGGACAATCAGTCTTCCCTTCGCGTCCACTGTATGATTGTATTCACCCATGAACATAATCAATCACCTGTTACCCTGTCATCTGGCATACCCACCGCATATGCCACTTTGTACCATTTCAAACCACTTTGTGCCACTTTCCACCACTTGTATTCTAAGTTTAGTACATGCGTAAGAAAAATAGCAAGTTTTTTTTAAAAAACGACTGGAAAATCCAGGAATTTTCGTCAAAAAAAGAAGGATATCCACACTTCTTTTGTGGACACCCTTCCGGAATGGATGTTAAACCTTTGTTAAGAATCTTTTCATTAATATTCCATTCTGATGTATATCTCAAGCAGGCGGTCAAGCGCTATGCTGTTTTCATAAATATAGCGGTAATCGTCTTTGTTCGCAATACTGCCATCCAGTTTCTTTCTGGCACGCTCAATACACACAACCAGTTCCTCCTTGGAAATTTCCATGTCTGCTTTTCTCCTTCCAGTTGTCAGATGGTGCAAGGTGCATCATAACAATACTGCGACATGTTTATGGCTTGATTTTGCGTCTTTGTCATGGCTTTGTTGCTGTCAGGTTTTCTGTCTGTGCTGATATCCTCTCCAGATCAGGTTTCCTGCTGCCACCAGGATCAGGACCAGGGAAAGTGCCTGAGATACCGGAAGTCCGGTTCCGAACAGGATCAGCTGGTCTGTACGCAGGCTCTCGATCCAGAAAAACGTCCTGTCCCATAACCAAAACAAAAATAAATCCAGAGCATCTGTCCATCATACTTTTTATATCTGCGAAACCACAGCATAAAAGAGTAAAAGGCACAAATTCCAGCAGGACTCGTAAAAAAAGGTGGGTGCACCTGAATATATTCCACCCCGTTTTCCACAATTCTGTGGTTCAGAACATCTGCATTCAGCATATTATCATTCACCAGAGCCGTCTGATCCCGCATGGCAAGCAGACTGTCCGTGTATCCTCCAAACGCCTCGCAGTTAAAAAGTTCCCCACCGGCCCGATGATCTGCCCCGTAACCAGTCCCAGCACGCCTGTATCCGCCATGGAAAAAAAGGATACTTTTTTCATCCGTGTGTAGACTGATCATGGTGATGGTTCCCTGTGACGCCACCATAGATAGCAAGCCCGCCGGCGCGCAGGTTAAAAATCTGAAGCAGATTTTCCTTATAATAATCCCACTCAAAAATCACATAATAAATTCTTGCACCGACAATGGAACATATGATTGCGTACAATGCAAAATCCAGATACAGCTCCGGGTCCTGCCCTCTGCGCTTTGCATCTGACTGGGCGATCCACAGCCCTGCCAGCATTCCGATTCCAATGATGATGCCATAAAACGCAATCCGGAATCGAATACTGAAATACTGCTTTTCAGATGCTCAATCGTAATTCCAAGATGCACAAAACGGATGTCTGCTCCGTTCATTGTCGTTCTCCCTTTCGATGCTGTTTATATTTTAACGCGGATCTCCGGCAAAGGCAAACAGATTCGTGCGACTTTGTTCGACAAACTCCGCATAGATAATATGCTACAATCAAAGGGAAAAAAAATCAACCATTATATTCTCTGGTGATCAGAAGCCCACTGCCAGCCGGTCCTGCAGCCGTCCACTCTTTACCGCTTCCTCTGTCTCCACGCAGAATTCCATAGGAAAAGGATCTGTTCTCTACCAAACTGCCTGGCCTGCGGCATGGTCTTTCCGACTACGAAAGGCTGCATCTTCAATTTAGAAGCAATGGTTCCCTTATCCATACCTTTTCCCATCAGATCCTTTACCTGCAGCAGCTGATTGAACTGTCTTTGCGATCAGGAACAGAATACGCATGGGCGGCTCCTTTTAATGTCAGAAGATCTTCATAAAGTCCATCGCCTTTCTGGGCTGTCGGTTCACAATAGCCGACACCATCTCAAAAGATGCGGTTTGTCACCTGTACGGTGCAACCGCCAGAACATCTCATCACGGTGATGACCTCCCGGCCCCAGGGTATAGCTGATGAGCTTTTCCAGTTCCATGCGAATATTTTCCATGTCATCTCCCGCCATGCTTAAAAAAAGCTCCATCGTATGCTTCGTGATTTTTCTGCTCCCGCGTAAGAATTCCGCCGGCCCATCTTTTTGCGAGCTGGGCACTGTCCTGACGGTTCAGCTCTGCCGCATATCCCATGTCCTTTACTTTCTTATAAAGACGGTTTCGCGCTTATCCACTTCCGTTTCTACAAACAGCAGAATGGTGGTATCCGGCATGGATGGCAGATACTGCACCAGGGCATCCGACGCACTCTTAAAAAAGCGCTGTCCTCCATCAGGATCAGACGGCGCTCCACAAAAACGGCATGGTGTCCGCGAGGCGGATCAGCTCGTCACATCCAGTCCCTTTCCCTCAAAGCGGGCAAAATTCATGGTATCGTCTCCATGATGGCTTCTTTAAACGGTTCTTTGTAACTGTTCTTAAAATGCCTCTTCCCCGTATAAAAGATAGATCTGTTTGAATTCGCCTGTTTTGATATCCTGGTTTAATGTCTGCATTGCATGTATCTCCCATTCTGTTTTACATTGTGATAACACAAACCGCAGAACGGAACAAGAAAAAACTCCATTTGAAGCGTGCGCACAGGGCGCACTAGCACAACAGGGCCGCCGGTCCAAGTCCGGCAGCCCTGCGTTCCATTTAGATGTGAGCCTTTATTCTGTTTGGAATCTTAATGTATCTGATCACTCTTTTGTTACCAGACTGTCAACGGTATCCTCGTAACAAGCTGATTATCCAGAACAACGTGAGCTTCAACCTCTTTGCCCTCAAGATAATCATAAGCAGTGTTCAGAATTGCTTTACCAAGGAAGAACGGCGGCTCTGCGATGGTTGCTTCCACACGTTTATCTTTGATTGCTTCCAGAGTATCATCGATGGCATCACAGCCAACCTTAACGATATCAGCAGTCCTGCCTGCGGCATCCATAGCCTCCAGAGCACCTAATAACATCTCATCGTTTGCAGCGTATAATCCGTCAATCTCAGGGTTTGCCTGCAGGATGTTTTCCATAACACTCATTGCTTTTGCACGGTCAAAATCCGCAACCTGACATGCAACGATTTCCATATCCGGATTCTCAGCAATTACAGAATTGAAACCTTCCGAACGCTGCGCAACATTGGTACCATAATACCCCTGCAGCTCAACGATCTTTCCTTTTTCCACCAAGGGAATCTACTAAGAACTGACCTGCGAGTTTGCCGGATTTGATCGCATCGTAACCGATATGGGGAAATAACGTCGCCGCCGTTTGCTTCACGGTCCATGGTAAATACCGGAATGCCAGCCTCATTGCATGCCTCAATCGAAGAAACAATTGCATCAGAATCACAGGTATCAATGATGATCGCGTCCGATTCTTCGTGATCAGATTCTCCACATCCTTCATCTGGATAGTCGGATCATCCTGTGCATCAGTGATATAAAGCTCAATACCATGCTCATCTGCCGCTTTCTGAACACCATCTTTTACATCTACGAAGAACGGGTTTGTCTGCGTATTCATTGCAAGTCCGATCACGTAACCATCCTTCTTCTCTCCGCCTGTCTCTTCCTTACCTCGTCGGCTTTCTCCTCTGCTTTGTTCTCTGCCTTTGTTGCTGCCGGTGCACTGGCTCCTGAACTACATGCAGTCACGCCTGCGCACACCATTGCCATTGCCATAAAAAAGCTGCTCCCCATTCTTTTCTCATAAATACATTCTCCTTTTTTTATTTTTCCCCCGCAGGGATATTTACGCCTTTTATTCAGCCTTTGCAGACAGATCCTTTACCTTCTTGTCCACCAGTACTGCAATTAAGATCACCGCACCCTTCACAATATTGGTTGCATGCGGATTTACATTCATAAGGGTCAGGATGTTATCAATAATACCCATGATCATCGCGCCGACTACCGTCGGAAGCACGAAATCCGACACCACCGCTTGCTGGTTCCCCAAGAATAACAGCTGCAATGGCATCCATCTCGATACCTGTTCCGCTTGTGGACTGCGCAGATCCAAGACGTGCTGTCAGGATCAGTCCTGCCATATACCACACATCAGACCATTTAAGGTATATACCAGAAACTCACTGGTTTTTACCCGGATACCGGAAAGACGCGCTGCCTCGCGGTTTCGCCCACCGCATACACACTGCGTCCGTAGGAGGTCTGAGTGAGGGATATACGCCAGTAAAATACAATGATGAGGATGATGACCGGCACCGGGATTCTGCGATACTGCCTTTTACCGAAGAACTTGTAGGCATCTGATTTGATCGGAATCGGCGAGCCCTTTGTGTATACAAAATCACACCGCCGAAGCAGCGTCATCATACCAAGGGTAGAAATAAACGGCGGGATATACCGCAGACGGATACGAAAAAAATCCATTCACTTTTGCACCGCAGGCAATACCGACTGTCAGGGGATACTGCGACAGCCACAGCCGTATTGCCGGTCGATGCCAGCACACCGGAGGCCAGTACACCGGATAATCCCAGAATAGAGCCAACGGAAAGGTCAATACCACCGGTTAAAATTACAAATGTCATACCGCATCCGACAATTCCCGCTACCGTGATCTGCTTAAAAACATTGAACAGGTTTGTCACACTCAAAAAGCTTGGAGACAAAATCGTTGCAAATACACAGATCACAAGAAGGATCAACACGGAGCGGTAGATATTAATCTGATTGATTAATTTTTCTTATTCATTTTTCACTGACTCCCTCCTGGACGCATAGGCTAATATTTTCTGATTCATCTCTGACTTATCAATTTCCAGAACGGTATATCCCTCACGCATGATCACCACGCGGTCACTCATGCCGATCACCTCGGGCAGATCCGTTGAGATCAGAATAATGCTCTTTCCCTGCTTTGTCAGTTCATCCATAATCTGATAAATCTCTGCCTTTGCGCCCACATCGACACCACGGGTAGGCTCGTCCAGAATCAGTATGGACGGATCTGCCTCCAGTACCTTTGCGAATACAACTTTCTGCTGGTTTCCGCCGCTCAGCTTTCCGGCAAGCTGAGCCGGACTGCTGATCTTTTTGATATTCAGGCGCTTTACCTCTGCATTGATATTTTCTGTTTCTTTTTGCCTTTTATTCAGATACAGACCATTGCTGATCTTATCCAGAGACGACATGGAAATATTTTCCGGATATTACGGATCAGGACCAGTCCCTTCTGCTTGCGGTCATCTGAGACAAACCCGATACCTGCTTTTAAAAGCTTTTTCGTGGTGAGGAACAATCTTTTTTCTCTCCATTGATGATAATTTCCCCATCCGTCATCGGCAGTGCACCATATACGATTTTGGATAGTTCGATCGTTCCGGAGCCAAGAAGTCCTGCCACACCAAGAATTTCTCCTTTGTGCAGCTTTAAGCTGACACCGTGTACTCCCTTTCCGGTTACATTGCGAAGTTCCATCGCAACATCCTGTTTTTCATAATTTCGTTTCGGATAAAGGTTGGTCACACTCCGTCCTACCATCATGGAAACCACATCATCATAATCGGTTTCTCCGATTGCTTTTGTCGCAATGTATTTTCCATCCCGGAATACGGTCAGCCGATCTGAAATCCGGAAAATTTCATCCATACGGTGTGATATGTACAAAAATAGAAATTCCCCGCCTTTAATTCCGCAATGATCCGGAATAAAATCTGAATTTCATCTGTCAGTGCCGCAGTTGGCTCATCCATGATAATAACCTTTTGCACCGATCGTCAGACATTTTGCGATCTCCGTCATCTGCGATTCTGCTACCGACAAATTCTTTTACTTTATTGCGGCAGTCAAATTTTAAGCCGAGCTTTTTAAAACCTCATCCGCATCCTGATAAAGCTTTTTCCAGTCAACCACCCCAAGCTGTGTTTTCGGCAGTCTGCCAAGGTACATATTCTCTGCCACAGAAAGCTCAGGAACCATATTAAATTCCTGATAGATCATGGCAATCCCATTTTTTCCGCTTCCTTGGTCGAATGGAATACCACCTCCTGGTCATTGATGTACATATGACCGGAGGTATAGCCCTGCGCGCCTGCAATGATCTTCATCAGGGTTGATTTGCCGGCTCCCGTTCTCTCCGCAGAGCGCATGAACCTCCCCCTCTTTCACATCAAGCTTTTTACCCCATCCAAAGCCTTTTACGCCCGGAATGTCTTAACAATATCCCTCCAGGCGCAATATAACACGATCCCCCATTTTCCGCCTCCTTCGGGTTTCTTGCACTAATAAGCGCAGCCTGCAGTAAGGATTACATTAGTATAGCCTGTAAACTCTCCTGTAAGAATGATTGCTTTCGCGTTTGCGCTCTGGCTTTTAATTCTGTATGCGGAATATATTCCACCGGAAGTTCCGCTCCGGAAGAAGCGCCTTTGCCTTTCATGAAACTCTGGCGTTACACGGAGTGCCTCATCCGCAAAGGTAGCTTTTTCAACCACAATATATTTTAAGATTTCCTCCAGCACATCCAGATAGGCAGGATCTCCCGGTCTCCATCCAAGATCGATGCGCTCCACCCCTTTCGGGATCGGAAGTCCTGCATCTCCGATCACCAGTGTATCCTTATGACGCAGTTCCGCGAGCACTCTTGCCAGCTGCGGATGTAAAATTCCAGTTTTCAGCATAATTTCTTCCCCCTATTTTTATGTGTATTTAAAAAGTCATCGATTTCACTTCTGACCGGCATAGATGGTGTCGTTCCGATTTTCTGAACAGATAATGCAGCCAGCGCATTCGCAAAATCTGCTGCCTCCCAGATATCCTTATCCTCGGCCAGTGCCGCCAGAAGTCCGCCATTGAAGGCATCTCCAGCACCTGTTGTATCAATTGCATTAACCTTATAAGC
>VOFC01006079.1_pt1 | contig 29153 bp, 51 predicted proteins | sample 5384161 | NCBI WGS metagenome assembly VOFC01 (sample SAMN12384722, study PRJNA508395) | human gut metagenome | isolation source: healthy gut B | host: Homo sapiens | reverse complement strand
TTGTAAACAATGACAGTGGTGTAGCTGAGCCATAAGCGATCAGGTAAAGGATATCTACACAGGTAACATCACTACATGGGAAGATCTTGCAAAATAATAATCTGAACTTGTAAACTGGAAAAACTTCCCAAATAAAGCGTGAACGGACTTTATGAAATCAATTAATGAAAAAGGTAATGAAAAATCATAAAAATTCTTGTAGCGGCTCGCACTTGTGCTGGCCGTTGCATTAATTCGTATCTTCTATTCGCAAAACGGAATTCCGGCAATGGCGAAAATCGGCCTGCCAGATTTCTGTTTGGAATGAAGTGGAAACCATCCAACGGACTTTTACGGAATTTTCCATTTATCCTTGAAGTATCTATGTAACAGCCGGGGCCATTGTGGTGGGAGTTCCAACAGCCTTCTGCTTGCAATTTTCCTTGCATTTTATTGTCCAAAGCAGTTGTATGCACCATTAAAGGCAATGGTAAACCTCCTTGCAGGAATCCCATCTGTTGTTTGGATTTTCGGTTTGACAGTGTTTGTACCGCTGCTTCGACAGCTTACCGGTCATGATGGAAGCACCATGCTTACTGCTTCCGTGCTTCTTGGAATTATGATCCTTCCAACGGTAACCGGCGTTGCAGAGCCAGCCTTGAAAAGTGTTCCCCACAAGTTACTATGAAGGAGCACTGGCACTTGGGGCAACCCACGAAAAAGCGTGTTTGGAACTGTATTTCCCGGCAGCAAAATCAGGTGTATTAGCAGGCGTGGTTCTTGGAATCGGACGTGCCATTGGTGAGACAATGGCGGTGATCATGGTAGCCGGAAACCAGACCTGGATGCCTCAGGGACTGTTTAAAGGACTTCGTACCATGACCGCAAATATTGTGATTGAAATGGGCTATGCGACTGACCTTCATAGAGAAGCGCTGATTGCAACAGGTGTAGTATTGTTCGTATTTATCCTGATCATCAACCTGCGTATCAGCCCTGAAAAGGAGGACAGAAGATGAGTAAAAGCAGATCTTCTTACTGGAAGAATCATCCGCTCAGCAGTGCTTCGGCTTCCTAGATGTGGTTGTCTGCTGTGATCACGGTGGCAGTTATGGCATTCCTGGTAGGATTTATTCTGATAAAAGGTGTAGGAAATCTGAAACCGGAGCTGTTTGCACTGGAATATAATTCAGAAAATGCATCCCTGATGCCGGCACTTATTAACACGCTGATTATCACACTACTATCACTTTTGATCGCAGTGCCGTTTGGTATTTTTGCAGCAATTTATCTGGTGGAATATGCAAAAAAAGGAAGCAAGCTTGTAAAAATAATTCGTATAACAACAGAGACATTGCAGGGAATTCCATCTATCATTTTCGGTTGTTTGGACTTTTATTTTCAGTACTGCACTTCACTGGGGATACTCTTTCTTATCAGGAGCTATGACTTTGGTAATTATGATCCTTCCTTTGATCATCCGTACTACAGAAGAGGCACTTCTTGGTGTTCCGGATGCGTACAGAGAAGCCTCCTTTGGCCTTGGTGCAGGAAAGCTTCGCACCGTTTTTAAGGTGGTACTTCAAGTGCTATACCAGGAATCCTTTCCGGAGTGGTCCTTGCAACAGGACGTATTGTTGGTGAGACAGCAGCACTTATTTACACAGCTGGTGCAGTTGCAAAGGTTCCATCCAGTCTTATGGGTTCAGGCCGAACCCTTGGCAGTGCATATGTATGTACTTTCCAGTGAGGGACTTTATATGGATCGGGCTTATGCAACTGCAGTTATCCTTCTGGTTTTTGTACTGGTACTGAACTGGATTTCCGGATTTTGTGCAAAGACTTGGCAAAGCTGCAAACGGACAGTCAGTGATTTAACCGAATCAGGCAAGTGGCTAAGACGGGTAGGCGAAAACAAATAAACAGCATAAAGCGGATTATATCCGCTTGCCATAATACTTTGAAATTCAGCTTTTCAAAGGAGAATATGGGTAAAATTAATGTGGAAAACATGGATTTGTACTATGGCAGTTCCATGCTTTAAAGAATATTAATCTGGATATTCCGGAAAAGAAAATTACAGCATTTATCGGTCCCTAGCGGATGTGGAAAATCCACTTTGTTAAAGTCATTAAACCGTATGAACGATCTGGTTGAGGGCTGTAAGATTACAGGCGATATACTTCTTGGACGGTGAAGATATTTATGGGATATCGATGTAAATCTTCTCAGAAAACGTAGGAATGGTTTTCCAAAAACCAAATCCATTCCCTATGAGTATTTATGATAATATTGCATATGGACCTCGTACACATGGCATTCATTCCAAAGAAAAGCTGGATGACATTGTTGAAAGAGCACTTCGAAATGCATCTATCTGGGATGAGGTAAAAGACCGTCTGAAAAAAAAGCGCACTTTGGACTGTCCGGTGGACAGCAGCAAAGACTTTGCATTGCAAGAGAGCTCTTGCAGTAGAGCCTGAGGTTCTTCTTATGGACGAACCTACCTCTGCTTTGGATCCGATTTCTACATCTCATATTGAGGATCTGGCATTGGAATTAAAGAACCGTTATACGATTGTGATCGTGACTCATAATATGCAGCAGGCAGCTCCGTATTTCGGATAAAACAGCCTTTTTTCCTGCTGGGTGAGATCATCGAATATAACGATACTACAGGACTGTTTTCAAGACCACAGAATAAGAAAACAGAAGAGTATATCACAGGGAGGTTCGGTTGATATGAGAGATTTATATAATGCAAAGCTTGCCAGACTTTCAGATGAAATCATGGAAATGGGAAATCTGTGCGGACAGGCAATAATGAAAACCTGTCAGCTTCTGGCAAGTGTGGAAATTTGCGAAACAGCATCAAAGGAAATTGGAAAAATCGAGAAAGAAATTGATGATAAAGAGCATAATATTGAAGCACTTTGTATGCAGCTGCTTTTGAAACAGCAGCCGGTAGGAACGGATCTGAGAAAGATTTCAGCAGCCCTTAAGATGGTTACAGATATGGAAAGAATCGAGATCAGGCTACAGATATTGCAGAAATTATGCTTACAGGGAAGTGTACATGTTCCGGTTACTGCGATTCCTCTTCAGGAAATGGCTGAGCATGCAATGCATATGGTAAATGACAGTGTCACAGCTTACGTAGAAGAGAAAAGTGATTTAGCTAAAAAAAGGTAATCGACAGTGATGATCTGCTGGATAATCTTTTTAATCAGATAAGAAAAAGCTTTGGATATGAATCGTATGGGGTATTCCGGTGATGAAATCCTTGATCTTCTTATGATTTCAAAATATTACGAAAGAATCGAGATCACGCTACGAATATTGGTGAATGGGCTGAATTTTCCGTAGATGGAATTCACAGAAACGGAGACAGCATAAGTTTTTTGTTTAATCCGAATTCATTGAAACAAAACTCCCGCCAGTGGCTAAAAGCATCAGCTGGCAGGAGCTTTTTTATTTTAAAACTGGTAATTTTTATGTCTTTTAAAGAAATCCTTTGTTTCCTTTACTACTACGCCGCTTAAAGCAAGCAGTGCGATCAGGTTCGGCAGTGCCATCAGGGCATTAAAGATATCTGCAATATTCCATACAGCAGCAACTGTCATGTAAGGTCCGATAAATACGCAGATAATATATAACCAACGGTAGGTTTTTACAGCTGTCATGTTACGATCAAACAGATACTCAAGACAGCGTTCACCATAGTAATCCCAGCCGAGGATGGTTGTAAATGCGAAGAAAACCAGGCACAGCATAAGTGCAAAGGAAGCAAACTGTGGCGGGAAAGGAAGTCCTTTCTGGAATGCTGCCGTGGTAATAGCGACGCCTTCAAGTCCTGTGTTCCAGGTTCCTGTAATAACGATGGAAAGACCTGTCATGGTACAGATTACGATGGTATCAATGAAAGTACCTGTCATGGAAACGAGACCCTGACGAACAGGTTCCTTTGTCTGAGCTGCTGCAGCAGCAATAGGAGCACTACCAAGACCAGATTCATTTGAGAAGATACCGCGGGCAATACCTTTTTGCATTGCAACAACCATGGTTCCCATGGCACCGCCTGCAAGGGCACTTCCGTTAAATGCTGTTTTTACGATCGTAACGATTGCTGCCGGAACAGCCGTAATATTTGTGATGACAATGATCAGCGCAAGTACTACGTACAGAACTGCCATAAACGGTACAACAATCTGGGATACCTTAGCAATACGCTGGATACCGCCAAGAACTACAAGTCCTACACATAAAGTAAGAATCAGGCAGGCGATAACAGTTGCCCAGGAATATGTATTTCCGAAAAGGGAAACGGTGTGAACGGTATCCGGATCAAAGAAGTTCTGTTCACTGCAGAAGCAATACCGTTTACCTGTGTAAAAGTACCGATTCCGAAAAGTCCTACACCTGCTCCGAAAAATGCGAAGATCTTGGCAAGCCATCTCCACTGTTTTCCCATACCGTTTTCGATGTAGTAGAATGGTCCGCCGAGAACGTGGCCTTCTTTGTCAATGGTACGGTATTTGATTGCAAGAAGACCTTCTGCGTATTTGGTTGCCATTCCGAAGAATGCGGCAACGATCATCCAGAATAAAGGCGCCAGGTCCGCCGGCTGCGATAGCAGTAGCAACGCCGACAATATTACCGGTTCCGATGGTTGCTGAAAGCGCAGTACACAAAGCTCCAAAGCTTGTGACCTCACCATCACCGCCTTCTTCATTTTTAACCATGAATTTCAGTGCTTTTCCGAGATGCCTTAACTGTAAAAGGCCTAACCGAGCGGTTAACAGAATCCTGTGAACAGGATCAGAATGATCAGCGGAAGTCCCCAAACGACTCCGTCAAACCATGTGATGAAGTTGTTGATTTGTGTAAACATGTACTCTTTCCTCCATCCTTTTTGCCTGAGATTTACAGCATTTTGTGTGCTGCGTACACCTTCGGCGCTCTTCCCTTTATTGATTTGAAGAGACTCTCCTGAGTTTACGAATACACCGTGCCAGAAATGTACGGCAGTGACGGCCATTCGTATTGTGTGAAACACACTAGAACACAGGGTATCACAGTTGAAAATAATTTTCAATATGTTTTTGCAAAAAAGATTTTTATTTGCAAAGAAAAAGATTGTTGCTTCCTGCAGGAAAAAATTTTAACTTTATCAATAATATGAAATTGACATGAAATTCAGCAGTAAGTTATAATAGAGCAAATATTTTTTGTAAGCACTGTTGTTTTCGGGTGTATGGGCTATGAGCCTGTTTTTTCCTACATCAACTGGGAAGAGAAAAAGGAACTGGTAGAAAGCGGCGACATAGACTGTGTCTGGGGGAAGTTTTACCATTGATGGATACCGGATCTGTGTTATAATACCTGAAGAGAATACAAGGAGGCCAGCTATGAGTACAAATACATCTGATATTATGGTAAAATGATTCAGTTTTCCAATGGAAACAGACATGACATCAATCATTTTATGAAAGTATACACCTACGCCAAAACCATCGCGGAAAGTGAAAATGTTTCTGAGAAGGATTTGATTACCGTTGAAACTGCAGCAATCGTCCATGACATTGCCTGCCCTCTTTGCAGGAAAAAATACGGAAACACCAATGGGAAATACCAGGAAAAAGAAGGCATTCTGTTAGCGGAAGAGTTTCTAAAAAGACACAGATCTGCCGGAAGAAATCAAGAAACGGGTTGTTTTTCTGGTGGGACATCATCACACCTTAACCGGTATTGACGGCATTGACTACCAGATCCTTCTGGAAGCAGACTACCTGGTAAATGCAGATGAATCTGGCTATTCAGAGGGCAATATCAGCAACACGAAGCGGAAGCTTTTTAAAACCAAAACAGGTCTTAGATTGCTGGAAGCAGTTTATGGCATTTAATGCCGCAAAAAATTTCACAAAAAACATCTTGACCATAAAACAATCTCACGCTATAATACCGCATATAAATTTTTCGTGCAAAGAGCAGACAAAGGGGTCTGAAAAATCCCATTGTCGGCTCTTTTTTTTGCTGCGAAAATCTGTATATCAGAATTTTCCACACAGATTGAGAGGAGGAATATCATGAGGCTGAATCCCAAAGAACAGGAAAAATTAATGCTTCATATGGCAGGAAATCTTGCAAAAGAGAGAAAGGAAAGAGGTCTGAAACTGAATTACGTGGAGGCACTTGCGTATATCAGTTCTGAACTCCTGGAGCTTGCAAGAGATGGTAAAACAGTAGTAGAGCTGATGCAGCTTGGAACCACGATTCTTACAAAAGATGATGTGATGGAAGGCGTAGCTGATATGATCGGTGAAGTTCAGGTAGAGGCAACATTCCCGGATGGAACCAAGCTTGTGACAGTACATAATCCAATTCAGTAAGGAGGAGAATGAGCATGAAGATCGGTGAAATTATGGCAGAATCGTGAGATCACACTTAATGAAGGCAAAAAACAGTGACAGTAACAGTGGCAAACAAAGGCGACCGTCCCGTTCAGGTCGGTTCTCATTTTCACTTCTTTGAAGTAAATAAATGCCTTTCTTTTTTGACAGGGAAAAAAAGCCTATGGATATCATCTGGACATTCCTTCAGGAACATCTGTAAGATTTGAGCCGGGAGAAGAAAAAGAAGTCCAGCTTACCGAAATGGGCGGCAGAAAAAGAGTATTCGGCTTAAATGATCTCACCCGCGCCCAGGCAACTGATGATACAAAAGCAGCATCCATGGAAACTGCGAAATTAAAAAGGATTTCTGTAAGGAGGACAACAATGAGTACAAAAATTTCCGGAAGCAAATATGCGGCAATGTATGGCCCGACTACAGGAGATAAGAAGTACGTCTGGCAGATACAAGCCTTGTGATTGAGGTCGAAAAAGATTACACAATATACGGAGACGAAGTAAAAATTCGGCGGCGGCAAAAGCATCCATGACGGCATGGGACAGTCTGTAAAACCTGCAGCAAGGACGGTGATCTTGACCTTGTGATCACCAATGCCCTGATCGTGGATTCCACCGGAATCGTCAAAGCTGACATTGGAATCAAAGACGGCAAGATTGCAGGAATCGGTAAAGCCGGAAACCCGGACATTATGGACGGCGTAACACCTGGAATGACAGTAGGCGCATCTACAGAAGCCCTGGCAGGAGAGGGAATGATCGTAACAGCAGGGGGCATTGACACCCACATCCACATTTCATCAGTCCTCAGCAGATCGACTGTGCGCTGTACAGCGGCGTAACCACCATGATCGGCGGAGGAACAGGCCCGGCAGACGGCACAAACGCCACCACCTGTACCCCGGGACCATGGAACTTGAGAATGATGTTAAAAAGCAGCAGAAGAGTATCATATGAACCTTGGCTTCCTTGGCAAAGGCAACTGCTCCGATGAAGCACCTCTCATCGAGCAGGTAAAAAGCCGGGGCAATGGGACTGAAGATCCATGAGGACTGGGGTGCAACACCTGCAGTTATCGATCATTGTCTCAATGTTGCGGATGAATATGACGTGCAGGTGGCAATTCACACAGACACCCTGAATGAGGGCGGATGCGTCGAAGATACGCTTGCGGCCATCGGCGGAAGAACCATCCATACGTACCACACCGAGGGAGCCGGCGGCGGCCACGCACCGGACATCATCCGCGCGGCAGCAGCACCGAAATGTGTTTCCATCCTCCACGAACCCCACAATGCCATACACACTGTAAACACCCTGGATGAGCATCTGGACATGCTGATGGTCTGCCATCACCTGGACAAAAAGATCCCGGAAGATGTGGCATTTGCAGATTCCCGAATCCGCCCTGAGACCATCGCGGCAGAGGATGTTCTTCATGACATGGGAATTTTCAGCATGATGAGCTCCGACTCTCAGGCAATGGGACGTGTAGGCGAGGTCATCACACGTACCTGGCAGACTGCAAGCAAAATGAAAGATGAAAGAGGCGCACTTCCGGAAGATGCAGGCCATGATAACGACAACTTCCGTGTAAAACGTTATATCTCCAAATATACCATCAACCCGGCCATCACCCACGGTATTTCCCAGTATGTCGGCTCTGTGGAAACCGGAAAATTCGCAGACCTGGTTCTGTGGAATCCTGCATTTTTTCGGGGCAAAACCGGACATGATCATCAAAGGCGGCATGATCATTGCCTCCAAGATGGGAGATGCAAATGCCTCCATTCCGACTACCCAGCCGGTATGCTATCAGCCAATGTTTGCAGCCCACGGAAAAAGCAAAAAACGAAGCATGCCTGACCTTTGTATCCCAGGCTGCCATGGATGAAAATGTAAAAGAAAAATATGGTCTGGAAAAAACGACTGTGTGCCTGTAAAGGGCTGCAGAAATATTAGCAAAAAAGGATATGGTATTTAACGACAGAACACCGGAACTGACAGTAGATCCGGAGACATATAAGGTTACTGTTGACGGCGAGGAGATCACTTCCAAGCCGGCAGAAAAGCTGCCGCTGACACAGCTTTACAGTCTGTTCTAAACGCCTGTTTTAAAAAGAGGAGAATTTTATTATGTTAGGAGTTTGTCTTTTATTCGTAGGAATCGTACTGATCAACAACGGTATGTGTTCTTTATATAATGTAGACGGAAAATCCACTGCCATCATGAATATCTTTACCGGAGGACTTTCCCTTTTCATCAACTTCGTCAATCTCGTGCAGGGCAATTATTATGCTGCAGGAACAGGACTGCTGTTCTGCTTCACTTACCTCTTTGTGGCCATCAATAAATTTTTTAAACGCCAGCCCGATCCCTTTTGCGTGGTTTTCGACCTTCGTGGCAGTCAACGCTGTCATCTTCGGAACGATCGAAGGGCTTTACAGGAAGTACTGCACTGGGAATCACACCAGATCTGCGCTGGGCGGCCATCTGGTATCTGTGGGCCATTCTCTGGGGTACTTCTTTCGTAGAAGATATCTGCGGAAAGAAACTCGGAAAATTTGTGCCGTGCCTTCAGGTATTTGAGGGCGTTGTCACCGCGTGGATCCCGGGCGTCATGATGCTGCTTCAGATTTGGTAAAAAGAAAAACTGCAAGTTGGAGGTCAAAAAAAAATGCTTTGTGAGCAGGTTTTGGGAAAGCTTCATGATTTTGATACAGAAGGAAAAACAGTGGAATATGTAGATATCGAATGGCATGAAGCTTTTAAGAAAATACATAAAAAACAACGGACAAAGGGACGGAGGTTGGCATTCGCATGGATGATTCCATTCTTTCCCAAGGGGACTGTATCAGGATGATGTGATCTACGCAGATGATAAAAAAATAATTGCCGTAAATACCCCCATGCGCGAAGTGATCCGCGTGTCCTTCACCCCTGGACATGAAAAAGGCAGCCAAGGTATGCTATGAGATCGGCAACCGGCATGCGCCTCTTTTCTGGGGACGAGGACGATACTTTTATTACCATTTATAATGAGCCAATGCTTGTGATGCTCCAGAAAATCCACGGTGTTAAGGCCGAAAAAAGAGGTGCGAAAAGCTTGATTTTGACAAGCGGATTTCTGCAAGCATCCACAACCATCATCACTAAAACAAGTAAAAAACTGCAGTTATGGAGGTTCTTCATGTCAGAAAAACAGTTCTATCTTTTTTATGTCAGGTAAATGACGCCCTGTTTCCCATCGGAGGCTACTCTCATTCCCAGGGACTGGAAACCTATATTCAGCGGGGAATTGTCCATGATGCAGACACGGCGAGAGAATATATTACCCATAAAATAAAATGGAATCTTGCATATACAGAACTTCTGGGAGCCAGACTTGCCTATGAAGCCGCCAGGAAAATGACCTGTCAGAGCTTCTGAACTGGAAGAAATTCTGGAAGCCTCCAGGATTCCCATGGAGCAAAGAGAGGCTGCAAGAAAGATGGGCTCCCGCTTTGCCAAAACCATAGAAAAGCTGGGACTTTCCATCAGCGAAACGGAATTTTCCGGGAATATCTGGACGCGAGAAAGGGAAAAGCGGTGAATCACTGCTGCATTTACGGCGTTTTCTGTGCCCAGATGGAGATTTCCATTGGGAGGCTCTGGCCCATTATCTGTATGCACAGACCTCTGCAATGGTAACTAATTGCGTGAAGACGATCCCCTTAAGCCAGACCGCGGGACAGCAGCTTTTAAGCGGTTGTTATAAGGAATTTGGCGAGATTCTGGAAGATGTGATGCATAAAAGCAAAGAAGATTTGTGTCTTTCCGCACCAGGTTTTGATATCAGGGGAATCCAGCACGAAAAACTGTATTCCAGGCTATACATGTCATAAGAAGAAAAGAGGAAATCGAGATGTCATATGTAAAAATCGGAGTTGCAGGACCTGTTGGTTCCGGAAAAACAGCACTTATTGAGGCTTTGTCAAGAAAGATGGCAAAGGACTACAGCATTGGTGTGATCACAAACGATATTTATACAAAGGAGGACGCCCAGTTCCTTGCCAAAAACAGCGTTCTTCCAGTGGAGCGCATCATTGGCGTGGAGACAGGCGGCTGTCCCCATACTGCGATCCGTGAGGATGCATCCATGAACCTTGAGGCAGTGGATGAGATGATGGAACGCTTTCCGGACATTGAACTTCTTTTCATAGAAAGCGGCGGAGACAACTTATCTGCAACCTTCAGCCCGGAGCTGGTGGATGCTACCATTTTTGTCATCGACGTGGCAGAAGGGGATAAGATTCCGAGAAAAGGCGGCCCTGGAATTACCCGTTCCGACCTTCTTGTGATCAACAAAATTGACCTTGCCCCCTACGTTGGTGCAAGCCTGGAAGTTATGGAACGAGACTCCAGAAAAATGCGCGGTGACAGACCTTTCCAGTTCACCAACATCCGCGGAGATGAAAATGTGGATAAGGTAGTGGAGTGGATCAAAAAAAACGTACTGTTAGAAGGAATGTAAAGGTATGGATAATAAATTCGGAAAAATTTCCCGTATTCAGGCATGTGCCGCAGTCAGGGACGGCAAAACCATTCTGGAAGATTTATCCTTTACCGCCCCGTACAAGATCATGGTGCCCTTTGAGAAAGAAAACGACGGTATTCAGATCATGCCCCTTTGTGCGTCTGCGGGAATTATGGCAGGGGATTCCCAGAATTTTCCTATCATGTGAAGGAAGGGGCGAACCTGGAAGTTTTGTCCCAGTCCTTTGAGAAAATCCATAAAATGGACGAGGGATCTGCTTTTCGTACCATTGAAATCCAGGTGGAGCAAAATGCAATCCTGTACTATTATCCCCAGCCTGTGATCCCCTTTTCTGGATCTGCATTTGACAGCACTATGACCATTTGTCTGGAGGATAAAACCTCCCGGCTGTTTTGCTGGAAGTGATTTCCTGCGGCAGAAACGCTCATGAAGAGCGCTTCCAGTATCGGAGATTTTCCTCCAGGGTGCGGATTTACAGAGGGGAAAAGCTGATCTACCAGGACAATACCTGCTACGAACCGGAAAAAATGCCTATGGAAGGCATTGGAATGTACGAAGGATACACTCATATGGCCAATCTTTTTTCTTTCAGAAATATATACTGGACAGGACAGCACAGATAAAGAAATCAATCTGGAATTACAGGAAAAAAATCTGGCAGCTTCTTGACGAAGAACCGGACACGGACGGCGGAGTTACCCGTCTGACAACCGGCGACCTGGTCCTTCGAATCTTCGCCCATCGTGCCCAAACTCTCCAGCAGCTGGCCGACAAAATAAAGAAATTATATGAAGCAATTCATTAACGAACCAACAGGGACTGAGTTTTCTGACAAGATCCAAAACTTTGTCCCTGTTGTTTTTTTCTAGCTCCCCCAAAAAGAAAAATTTATCGCTGTCAGTTTTCCCTTGACATCCTGATCTAAGATAGTTGTAATTCAAAATGTTTGAATTATAACTATTCGGAAGAAAGGAAACCAACCATGGATGATACCTTACACTACCTGATTATGGCCAACCAGATGCTTGTCCAGAAAGCTTTGCTGGAACAGCTTAAGGATACCGGACTTACCATCGGGCAGCCCAAGATCCTTGACTATTTGAAAGACCATGACGGCAGCAATCAGAAAGAAATCGCAAAAGCCTGCTTTTTGGAAGCTGGATCTCTTACCACTATTTTAAATAAGATGGAAGAGAAAGGGCTGATCGAGCGCCGGATTTTAAACGGCAACAGACGCAGCTTCCATATCTTTATGACAGAAGAGGGAAAGAAGAAACAGCAGCTGGTGACCCAGGCTTTTGCCAAAATAGAAGAAAAAGGCATTGTCCGGTGTTTCTGCCGAAGAATTCCAGCAGTTTTGGCTGTATATGGAAAAAAATCTATGCGAATTTACAGGGGGAAAAGAAATGAATAAGTTAAAAAGATATCTGTTGTTTCTGATTGGATTGTTTATCAATGCGCTTGGAGTCAGTCTTGTGACAAAAGCAAGCCTTGGAACCTCTCAATTTCATCCATTCCTTTTGTGCTAAGTCTTAAATTTCCGCCCACACTTGGAAATTTCACCATCATCTTCAGTATTCTTCTGATCTTGCTGCAGATCCTGATTCTGAGAAAGAATTTTAAGATAGAAAACATTCTGCAGATTCCGGTATCCATTGCCTTTGGATATTTTATTGACCTTACTATGTATCTGTTTTTCTGGGTAAATCCCGGAAATTATGCAATGAAGCTGGCTGCCCTTCTGGCAGGCTGCATCGTGCTTGATTTGGCGTATATCTGGAACCACAAAGATCATATTTGATTCTTCCATGACCGTGATCGCAGGAATTCTTTCCTTTATTTTCTGGGGAAAAATTAAACGGTGTCCGTGAAGGTACCATTATCGCAGCGCTGCTGGTAGGCTTTATTGCAAGATTATTTGGAAAACATCTGGAATTTATGCGGAAATTTATTATTGACGATATTGAAGAATGCGTTGAGGAAGCATTGAACTGACAATTTGGGGGGAACGATTGATTCCCTTTTGTTTTCCAAAAAATACAATCTGTGAAAAAATTTTCTGGACAAGATTACAACTTAAAGACAGAGAACGTTTTCGAGTTTGACGGAAACGACAACTACAACATTCAGTCTCTGGAATCTCTTCGTTCTACCTATGCATTTATGAACCAGAACGGAGCACTTGGGGATCTTGCACTTCGTCAGGCAGTTCTCCGCGGACTTGACAAAGAGACCTACACCAGCATTCTTCTTGAGGGCGGCGCAACACCAGGAAAAGCTCCGGTACCGCCAACACTGGACTATGGATATGAGGAACTGAACGATGAGAATGCTTACGATCCAGACGGAGCAAAGCAGGTTCTTGCAGATGCCGGATATGAGGATGTAGACGGTGACGGATATGTAGAAGATCCAGACGGAAATAAAGTAGAGCTTACCTTTATACTATGACAGTCGTGCAGAGCTTGGCGTATACGCGCAGGCAGCACAGGCAAGCTTAAAAGAAATCGGAATCAACATCAAGCTTGACTGCGTATCCTATGAGACCCTTCTGACCGTCGTGATTCCTCCCAGTATGACCTTCTGATCTGGAACGTACTGGTTGCCAACACAGGTGATCCGGAGAACTACTTAAGAGAGAACTGGTACAGCTCTTCCGCAAACAATACTGCAGGATATTCCAATGCAGATGTAGATGCATGGCTGGATGAACTGGCTTCTACTATCGATGCAGAGGCAAGAAAAAGAGCTGATCGTGAAGATCCAGCAGGCAATCATGGATGATGCGGCAACTGTATTCTTCGGGTATGAGAATACCTTCCTTATTTCCAAATCTACCGTAGAAGGACTTGTAATGTATCCAATGGATTACTACTGGGTAACTGCTGACATGAAGATTGCGGAGTAATAAAGGAGTCTGTTATATGCTGGAAATTAAAGATCTGGCTGTACAGTATGGAAAGCAGGCACCTACTATCGAGCATTTCAACCTGAACTGAAGAAGGGCGGAGATCATCAGTGGTAGGTGAGAGTGGAAGTGGAAAAACCACTGTGATCCGTGCCGTTCTGGGAGCACTTTCCGAGCTGGCAGGGTCACCAGTGGTGACATTCTCTATCATGGAGAATCTCTTCTGAAAAATTCCAAAAGCGACTGGAGAAAGATCCGCGGCAGCAAAATGTCCATGATCTTCCAGGACTGCGGCGGAACCCTGAATCCGATCCGTAAGATCGGCAGCCAATATGTAGAATATATTCGTACACACCAGTCAATGACCAAGAAGGAAGCATGGGACAAAGCTGTTTCCATGCTGACCAAAATGCGTCTCCCGGATGCTGAGAATATCATGAACAGCTATCCGTATCAGCTGTCCGGCGGTATGCGTCAGCGTGTGGGAATCGCGATGGCCATGACATTTAATCCGGAACTTCTGCTGGCAGATGAGCCGACCAGTGCACTGGACGTAACCACACAGGCACAGATCGTCCGTCAGATGATGGAGCTTCGGGATGATTTTTGGAACCGGAATCATTATCGTTACCCATAACATCGGCGTAGCTGCCTATATGGCAGACCAGCTGATCGTCATGCATCACGGCAAGGTAGTGGATCACGGAAGCAGAGAAGAGGTTCTGAACAACCCAACCAGTGATTATACGAAGAAACTTTTTGGAAGCAGTTCCGGAAATGGAGGGAAAACGATATGTCTGAGAATCCTGAAATCGTCATGCAGGCGAAGCATATTGTAAAACAGTTCCCTGCTTCCCACGGCAGAACCTTAACTGCCTGCAATGATATCAACCTGACTATGTACAAGGGCCGTACCCTTGGAATCGTAGGAGAGAGCGGATGCGGAAAGTCAACTTTGTCCGCATGGTAATTTCCCTGGATCAGCCCACCAGCGGCGAGATTCTTTATCATGGCAAAAAACATTACAGGACTTTCAAAGAAAGAGACCTGGGAAAACCGCCAGAACATGCAGATGGTTTTCCAGGATCCGCTGGCATCCTTTGATCCGAAGATGAAGATCAGGGGACATCCTCACAGAGCCTCTGATGAACTACAAAAGATCAAAAGAAGCGAAAAGAAACGCGAAGAGTTCAATGAAGATACAACCCCGCAGAGCTTCCAAGCACTGACCGAAGCTTCTGATGTGGAGAGTGCGAAAGAGAGAATATTTGCAGAGTAATTTCTCTGCATGAAAAAGCGGCCAGCTTTATGCTGGACCGCTTTTTTCATGCTCATGACATTATGCACGCTTTTTCCTAAGTCTGTTTTTTATAGTGTTCAAATTCAGAATCTCAAATAAGATCAGCAGTACAATAGAGAAAATGGTTATCTTACTTCCAATACCGAATCCGGTTGGTCTGTAAACTAGTTCTATATTATGCTCGTCTGCGTCATCTAATTGGAAGGCCAAAAAGTTATTCCAGTTCTTTTCAATGGTCAGTTTTTTTTCCATTATCATAAACGGTCCATCCTTCGTCATAAGGGATTGTGGTTGCAATATTGCTGCTTTTACCGGAATAGGACATTATCAGATGGGAACTGCTTTTCTCCTCTATTGAAAGATTCTGCTGGTTCACCAGCTGTGAATTCTGGTAGATGATATCTTTGTTTTCTGTATAACAGGAAATACTGTCCAAGTCAAAATTTCCGTCCTTTGCTGCAAAAAGAAATATCTAAAAAGATTCGCCACGGTCAAATTCTCCAATATAATATACTTCAGAGGCGTCATCATAACGGATTTCTTTTTCCCTTCCGGCACCAGTCACTTTAAAGGAATTATAGGAAGATCTTGATGGAATCAACAAATATAAAGAACCTGTGTTTTCTACTGTGACAGTTAACTGGTTCTCACCATCGTGGGAGGTATTGCTAACGGTATTTGGAGTAAATATATCCTCTTGCAATCCGTTTATGGATGCCCAGATTTGATTCAGCAGCTGGAAATCGTTCAGTTCATCCAGATCAAAGTTTTCGAAATCATTTACAGGGAACAATACAGGCAATGCATATTGGTTCCTGTAATATTTGATACCATCCCCTTCTCCAATTGCTTCGTATCCCTTTGCATTTTCCCTGTTTGTCAGAATGTATCGGAAACCTAATAATGCCTCTGTTGCAAGCGGGGTATTGGTGGTATATTTTGCCCACATCCACTTATATCTGACACCTAATTTTTTTCAGGAATTTTAAATTTTCCACATTTTCGGTAGAGGCATAGTTTGAGACACCGTTATAATCGAATAAATTGGCGTCACAGCGTCCAAGGGAAAAGCTTTTATCCATGCGATAGAAGGAATCATCATTGATTGTTTCTGTGGCGTTTTCCATCATTGCCTTATTGGTTCCATAGGTATTGCAGGACTGCATGCGGATGTCTTTCAGGTAAAAATATCCGTTGCATGCCAGAGAAACTACGACGCCGCAAGACAAAATGGCTGCCGTGGCTTTTCTTACCCGCAGATTCTTCAGAGAAAATGTGGTTATAAATATCAGATCAAAAGAATATCCAGAGAGATTCCCCAGGATATTTATTTTGTCGGAAGCATTCTGAATCACAAATGCCAGAATCACTCCCAGAATCAGGACTGCTTTCAACAGATCTTCTTTGGAGGCAATTCTTCTTTAATACCTGGCATGTTTCCCATGCAATAAGCAAAAGAACAAAACTGAGCAGGAAGGAATATCTGTAGTTAAAACAATGATTTTTTACTCAGGCCATGCCAGATCTGATTGATAAAACTGTTTTCAAAACTGATAAAGAAAATCAGGATGACAGCAGAGTAAACAGCTTTTTTCCCTGAAAGAAATTTTCTTATTTATGAAAAACAGGATATCCAAAATCAGAACAAACATGCCGACATAAATCAAAGGAGCATTCTCTTTCAACGTATTGCTTTGTCCGGTAAATAATCCTGACAATATTTCAGCAGGAGTTGTATTAAAACTCATATCTTTGAACAGATCAAAAATCGTTAGGCTTCTGTCGGATGGCAGGCCAAGATAAGTGGGAATCAATAAAAGGCACTGATTCCAACTCCAACCAGGGAAGCAAACATATATTTTATAAAAGATTTTTTGATATTGTCTGCGAATTTTCCATCAGATAATAACAGCTGTACCACATAAAGGATAAAGGAGCCTATGCAAGCATAAAGCCAATATAAAATTAGAAATGACAGCAACTGCCAGTGAAAAAACATACAGAAATATATTCTTGTTTTGGATGATTTTCCGAATGCCCACATACATGAGGGGAAGCAGGATCACGCCGTCCATCCAGGAAGTATTCCATCCATAAAAGACCATATATCCCATAAAAAGCGTAGCAGGTAGATAAGGTAGCTTTTATTAGGATATTTTTTTCATCATAGGTGCTTAACAGACAGTAGCAGAATGCCAGAGCACTTTGCGATGATTTTGATATAAGCAACAAAATGTGCGGCAAAATCATGTGGTCATGAAAAAGAATAAAGATTACGTTGAAGGGGCTGAAGGAATAATAGGCTAATTCCGCCAATGCATTTCCACCTAACACATTGCCCCAGGAATAAAAAAATATCATTTTTTCCAAGGAGACTTCCAAAGTAACTCTCTATACCAAAATACTGATCCGCATCGGCCCACAGATATGCTTTATCGCCAAAGGGATAAATCTTTAACGCATAAAGCATAATAATAAGCGTTATCCCAGTGAGCATTCCCGTCATAAAAATAGGGCAGTAATTTTTTCCAGATACTTTTCTTTTGTGACAAAATTTCATCCTCCATTTTAAAATAACCGTATTTCATTCTTATTTGATCTTTTTCAGCATCAGGCTTATTTGTCTCTGATACGATGTAATGGGGCCTGTGCTTGCTTTCAGAATAATTTTTGGCAATATACTGTCCCATAACTCCCATGCAGAACAGCTGAATTCCGCCAATAAACACAATTATGCAGATTGTGGAAGCCCAGCCAGCCACAGGATCTCCGTAAACCAGACGTCTCACAACAATAAAGAGCAAAAAATAAAAGCAATTGCAGTCATTATAATACCGAACCAGGAAGCGATGCTTAAAGGAGCCTCAGAGAAGTTGATAATTCCATCAATTGCATATTTGCATAAGCCCCAGAAATTCCACTTGGTAGTTCCGGCTACCCGTTCCCGGTTTTCATATGGCAGCCAGTATGTCCGGAAGCCAATCCATCCAAAGATTCCCTTGGAAAATCGATTGGTTTCTCCCATTGCAACAATCGCATCCACCATTTCCCGGCGCATAAGACGGAAATCTCTGGCTCCATCTACAATGTCTGCATCGGAGATCTTATTGATCAGGGAATAGAATCTTCTGGCAAACCAGGATCTTATTGGCGGCTCGCCCTCACGGCTGACACGCCTTGTGGCCACGCTGTCATATTCTCCCGATTCGATCAGCTTCAGCATCTCGGGCAGCAGATCTGGCGGATCCTGCAAATCTACATCCATTATTGCAACATAATCCCCGGTGGCATTACAAAATCCGGCATACATAGCGGCTTCTTTTCCAAAATTTCTTGAAAATGAAATATATTTCACACAGGCATCCCTGTCTGCAAAATCCTTCAGGATATTCAAAGTATTGTCTTTCGAGCCATCGTTGATAAATAATAATTCATACTCATAATTGAGATTTTTTAATACAGATATTGCTTCTTTATAGAAAAAAAGGCAATGCTTCCTGTTCATTGAAACATGGCACAATAAGAGTTAACTTTTTCAAATCAAATCCTCCCTGCAAAACATGTAAGTTTTGGTAAAATGTTTTGTAAAAATAAGATACCACGATACCCTCACAGGGTCAATATTTGGAAGGGATTTTCATAAAGCGCAAAGATTTTGTTTGACTTTTGTAAAAATTGGAAATATAATAATAACAAACGAGTAGCAGATGAGCGTAAATCCAGTTCCCTGCTGCTCGTTTTTGTTAAAATAAATATTTGCCATGAAAAAGTGTGTAGCCTGTCAGCGTAAGTCCAGCTTATGTGACAGGGTGCGCACTTTTTTGTGCCAGAAAAGAGAGGAGTTAAAGTAAAATGGCAGAAAGTAACAAGATGAAAGAAATGCCGGTGAATAAGCTGATGATCCAGATGGGAATCCCAATGATCTTATCCATGGCATTGCAGGCAGTTTACAACATTGTAGACAGTGCATTTGTAGGAAATATGAAAGTCGGCAGTGAAGCAGCATTAAATGCCCTGACACTGGTATTTCCGGTGCAGATGCTTATGGTAGCAGTGGGAGTCGGAACAGGTGTAGGAACCAATGCACTCTTGCAAGGACACTTGGACAGGGAAACAGTAAAAAGCTGCAAAGGTAGCAGGAAACAGTTTGTTTCTTGGCGTAATTATTTATATAGTTTGTTTATTGTTTGGCATTTTTGGCGTGAAAGCATATATCGCATCACAGACTGTTGATGCCAAAAGTGCTTGAAATGGGAGTCAGTTATCTGAGAATATGCTGTGTGATTTCTTTGGTATTATTTTCTTTTCTTTATTTGAAAAATTATTACAGGCAACAGGCCGTTCTCTTTATTCAACGATCGGACAGGTAGTTGGTGCGGTTGTAAATATTATCCTTGATCCGATTATGATTTATGGCATCGGATCTTGTCCTGAAATGGGAGTGAAAGGTGCAGCCTACGCAACTGTAATTGGTCAGGTAGCATCTGCAGTATTGCTGTTTATCTTTCATATCAAACTGAATAAGGAATTCAGGCATGGAGCGAAATACATGAAGCCGGACGCTGGCGTTATACAAGAAATCTATACCATCGGACTTCCGGCAATCATTGCGCAGGCATTGATGTCCATTATGGTCTATGTCATGAATCTGATCCTGAAGTTCAATCCGTCAGCACAGACAGCCTATGGATTATTTTATAAAGTTCAGCAGTTTGTACTGTTTCTCGCTTTTGGGCTGCGAGATGCGATTACCCCGATTATTGCATTTGCGTATGGAATGAGAAGTAAAAAGAGAATTCGAGATGGAATCAAATATGGTCTGCTTTATACCGTTGTATTGATGATTTTAGGAATTGCAATCACAGAGATTTTTCCGGGAGCATTTGCAACGCTGTTTAATGCCGGACAGTCAAGAGAATATTTTATCAGTGCCATGAGAGTAATTTCAGTAAGCTTTCTGTTTGCCGGAATTAATGTTGCTTATCAGGGAATTTACCAGGCATTAGATGGCGGCCTGGAATCACTGGTGATTTCACTTTTAGAGACAGCTGATCATCATATTGCCATTGGCGGGAATCTTTTCATTACTTGTCAGAAATGGCAAGATGGGAGTCTCACTGATCTGGTGGGCATTTCCGATTACTGAAATAATTTCATGCTTTGTAGGATATGTATTTTTAAAGAAAATCAGAAAAAAATAAGGTTGATGCTTTAAAATTAAGGAGGGTTCAGAGATGGCAAAAAAGAATTATTACGATCAGCAGGGAATTTGGAAGCGGTGGACGTTTTATCGGAGAAGAAGTGGCCAAAGAAACTCGGAATAGCCTATTATGATAAAAACATCATTAATCATATAGCGGAAGAGTCAGGTTTATCACCAGAGTACATCCAGGAAAAAGCAGAGCTGTCTCCGAAGAAAGGGATTGTTTGCCTATGCTTTTGCAGGACGTGATATCACCGGAAAATCGGTGGAGGATATGGTGTATGAGGTACAGAGAAAGGTGATACTGGAGCTGGCAGAGAAGGAACCTTGTGTGATCATCGGAAGAAATGCGGATTACATTTTAAAGACCGGGATGATGTGCTGAATGTATTTATTCATGGAGATATGTTATATTTTCAGAGCTGGAGATTCTATAGAAGTAATGGGACTTGTGGTGTCCGGCTGTGTTCTTGTTATTCAGGAAGACCTTTGGGGACATCGGAATATTTTGTCAAATTTGACATTCCTTTGACCGACAGCAGCTGGCTGATTATCTTTGTATTGACCGCGCGGCAATGTCTACGGAGATATCGAAGTTACAAAAAGAAAAAATAATAAAACCAATAGAAAGCATTTTGAATTAAATGTTTGTGATGATACGGGGAGGAGCTTTAGATGATAAATAAATTGCACCTGGCAATGATTGAATTATATAGAGGAGATGCAAAGAGAATTCAGCATTTCTGCAAAGTGCATAGTTATGCAAAAGTTAATTGCTGAAACAGAGAATGTAGATAAGAAATGCCTGTTTATCATTGAAACGGCCGCTTTGACACATGATATAGGTATCCATGTCTGCGAAGAAAAATATGGAAATTGCAATGGAAAATTACAGGAACAAGAAGGTCCTGCAATAGCAGAAAGACTGCTTAAAAATTAGGGTTTGATCAAGATGTATCTGATCGGGTTCAATATTTGATTGCACATCATCACACATATAATAATATTGATGAAATTGATTATCAGATATTGGTGGAGGCTGATTTTTGGTAAATATCATGGAGGATGGTTTGATCAAAAGAAGCTGCTTTAAAATCCTATCATAGTATTTTTTTTAAACAGCATGTGGAAAAATGATTTGCAGGGAAATGTTTGATATTTGACATAATGGCATGAATTTATGTGGAAAATGAAATGTCTAAAATGAAATTGCCAGAAACCGTGATTGCTGTGTCCATTTCCTATTTATATAACGTATACGAATGTAAGAGAATAGAAGTTTTGATAGAATAAAATAGAAAAGGTCTTCCGCAACTTTCAAGTGCTGAAGGCTCAAATCATCAGACCGGAATTACTACTGAACAAAGAGCTGAAAAAGGCATAACTTATGAAAAACTTTACATATCACGGAGAAAAGTATTCAAATGGAGAACAGTGATTCCGAAGGAGGTGTAGATTATGACAGATGAAAAAATTAAAAATTCCAGTGAGCTGGAGTTTGCTGTTTTTTGCATTGAAAATGTAGCGGCAAAGCTGGGTGTGAATGCAGAGCGTGTTTATCAGGCATTTACCGAACAGAGTAACATTTTGAACGGCTACATTGTGCCGGAATATGAAGTGCTGCATACACAGAGCCGGGAATATATCGTTGATGACCTTCTTGACGTGATGAAAGAAAGGGGTGTGGAAGTATGATTCTATATCATGGTTCTTTCTTAGAAATTACAAAGCCGGATTTGGATCATTCTCGCCCCAATGTAGACTTCGGGCATGGTTCTTTGACGGACTGATTGATAAAACGGAAGCTATCAACCGCTTGCGTTATGAAAAGCCGAACCTGCAAATATGTTTCCGCACAGAGAAAGCACTGTCTTTGCTGCGATTTGAAGGGAGTGAAACACTATGACAGCAAATCCAATTTTGCTTCAAAAAAATATAGCCGTGTTATCGAATGTTTTGCTAAACAGCAGGGACTTTCACTGGATGCGGCATTGGATTTCTTTTTATCATTCCCAGGTCTATCAGCTGATTCGTGACGGTATTTCTGATATGCACTGCATGAGCGATGCGTATCTGGCAGAGGAATTGGAACAGGAATATGCCGAAAAAGTGCCTGAAATGTGGCAGTAAAGGAGAGAACAAAGTGAGACATAATGTTTTCGATTCAATGCCATCCAACTGTTGCAGACATGACATTTCCAGAATTAGATGCTTATAAGCATGTGATTTCTAAGGAAGACCAAAGAACTTGGAACAGCAATAGGACTTTTTTGCAAGTGGTGTTGGTGCAGGTTCATATGTTTACTTGAGGCGAATTCTTGAAAGACTTAATTATCAAGCAAAAACAACTGCCGGAGAAAAGTATCAAATATATGAAGTCTGTGGTTGCCTTTGACAATCAGCGGATTGAAAATTACAAGGTATTTTTGACTGCATGGCTCGTAGCTTTTTACAAATTTTCACAAAATATCACTCATTTGATAATGGAAGTCGATTTTTGTCCTGTCTTGTGTATCCCGGAAGTGCCTGTTTTAAGGCTTTCGGGGCATCAAATTTTGTTGGTATTGGTCAAAAAATGATGGTCAAAAATGATGAGAAATGGAGCTGCTAATAAAATGGAATTAACGTATACAAATGTAAATGGATATCTGATCCCGAATCTCACCTATAAATCCGGTGAGCAGATGGAGCAACTTGGCAAGTATGGTTTTCTTTGCAGAGATTATCTGAAGAACCATCGAAATTCAACTTATCAGGTGATGCTTCTGCAGGACACCATTGAAGCATCTTCTGGAAGTAGATAAGGCAGCCAGAGAACGGGAAGAAATGATTCTGAAACAGTTGGAAGAAAAAGAACCATTACCGGAAAAAGAGAAAGATCAGATTGCGTGGGTAAGAGCTGCTAATCAGCACAGAGCGTTTGTGGAAGAGATTATCCTGAAAGAATTGATTTATGTATAAGGATTGCCAGTAACTAATCTGGCAGGTAACTGATAAAAATAGAATATTGTGAGAGAAGTAAGACGTGAGTCATAAGATATGGCTTGCGTCTTTTTCTTTGAACTGAAAAGGAGGATGGGAGCATGGCACAGATTTTTCGTGTAGAGAGAACTAAGAATTTTACGGTAATGAGTAATCACCATTTCAAGAATAAGAATCTGACATTGAAAGCGAAAGGTCTATTGTCGCTGATGTTAAGTTTGCCAGATGACTGGAATTACAATATGCAAGGACTGGCAACATAAGGAATTAGAGCATCATGGATATGTGGAACGTCATAGATTGCGTAATGAGTATGGCTTTTATGGCGATACCGAATATATTATCCGGGAAGTTCCATTAGGAGAAGAAAATGATTAAGTGGAGCAGAGAAGTGCCTAAGGGTGGATAGTCCAATTTTGGACAATCAGGTCATAGGAAATTTCTATCTCCGGACATCAGAAAATAGGAAAAACCAGATATGGTAAATCCCATACTGGACAAACCGTTGCTATTAATAATCCATGTTATTAAATATGAATTATTAAAGAACTAGTAAATAAAATATCTATCTTATCAATTCACGTAAGTATTAATAGGATTGGATAAGAAAAAGAAAGAATGAGGTATGATTATGAGAATGATGAAAAATAACAGAAATGAAACAATTATGGTGATCGGGATTGATCATGGTTATGGAAACATGAAAACAGCCAACAGATGCTTTCCATCCGGTGTAGCCAGATATGACAAGGAGCCAATCTTTCAGAATAATCTTCTTGTTTACAATGGCATGTATTACCAGATTGGAGAGGAACACAAGGAGTTCTGTGCAGAGAAAACGCAGGATGAGGACTATTATGTGCTGACACTGGCGGCTATCGCAAGAGAACTTGATGGGAAAGGAATGAATCGGGCAAAGGTACACATTGCAGCCGGACTTCCGCTTACCTGGGTAGCTACACAGAAAGAAGATTTTCAGAAATATCTGCTTCAAAACGAGAGAGTGGATTTTATGTTCCGCAATAAACAGTATCACGTCGAGTTTGAAGGAGCGGATATCTATCCACAGGGATTTGCAGCAGCTTTTTACCGCTTGCAGGATTTCAAAGGGCATCAATATGCTGGTAGATATTGGAAATGGAACTATGAACATTATGTATATCAATAATTCTCGACCATTAGAGAAGAAATGCTTTACAGAGAAATATGGAACGCATCAGTGTGTGCTTGCTGTAAGGGAATCCCTGCTGAAAGAACTGGGAACAGTGGTGGACGATCTGGTGATTGAGCAGGTGATCCGTACCAGGAACTGCAGGATATTGGTGAAAAATATCTTTCAGTTATTCGTAAAGCTGCCGGAGATTATACAAAAGAAATTTTCCATAAGCTGAGAGAACGGGAATATAATCCAGAACTGATGCGTCTGTATGTGGTCGGCGGTGGCGGTTGTATGATCCAGAATTTTGGAGAATATGACAAGAGGCGGGGTAACGATTGTACGGGATATCTGTGCCACAGCGAAAGGTTATGAAGCAATGACCGTAAGGAAAATCCAGAGAAACGGAGGGATGCTTGTATGAGAAAAGAACGGAAAATCATCAATACAAATATCCGTTTAAATCTTTGTGATGAACAGGACAGGCAGGCATGGGAATATTTGCAGACGATGGACAGGGAAAAATATAAATCGTACACCAGAGCAGTTGTAGTTGCTTTAAACGATTATTTTTCCAGAGAGTACAGTAATGAAGCAGATCCGTATCTGGAAACCAGAGAAAAGGAAGATGCGTTTTGGAAAGAGTGGAAACAGCTATCCGGGATGGAGTGAAAGAATCTGCCCCGATGGCTATAGCGAAGAATCTGATGGAAATGTTTGTACCGTTTGTAAAAGAATCGGTAGGAGAAAGTAAGCTGTCGGACAGAATACTAACAATGGAAAAAAAGGATGGAGAGATTACAGAAGATAATCTGGACTGGGAGAAAGAAGCTGATATGGATGCAGCACTGGATTTTGCGGACAGTTTTTAGATGGTTATGAAATAGCAGTAACAGGAAAACAGACTGACAGTAAGGAATAGCTTTACAAAAACAGAATAGCAGAAAAAGACAATGACAGTGATGGCATTTCAGACATTATGAATTGGAGAAATGTTTATGACTGCTATTTTTATGTCTTTCAGCAGAAATAGAAAGCAGTTCAGAAAAAGAAAGACAGAAATAACAGGGAAATATAACAGAAAAGCGTTGACAGATGGGCGGATTGAACAAGCAAGGCGAAGAAAGAATAGAGTGCCGGATACGGCACATGATTGTCCGATACTTCGCATCGGAGTGGTGCATGACCAGCCTGTTTCAGAAAGGGAAAATCTATGAAAGGTGGAGCTTTTCTTTTTCTTCCGCAGTCGGCTCCTGCACCACAAACCCACCGTCATCTATATTTTGGTTTGATAATGCAGTGGGGAAAATTGCTTGGTTGGTATCAGTTTCAGTAGTGGGAGATGACAGGCAAGTTTCGCAAAGTGGCAAGCCACTATGCACCGGAGCCAGCCTTTGGGCTGTTCCTAAACTTGCCATGGGGCGTCCGCCCCTTGGAACCCCGGCACGTCAATAACGTAAGTAATCCTGCGAAATGTCCACCGGACATTCCTTCGGATGACTTACTGATTGACTAGGACGCTGTCCCCTGCACCTGCCAAAGGGGAATATTGCATTTCCCTTATGGAATCCCCTGCTAATCTACCAGCCGGAAAGGTTATGGCTGATTTATAAAAAAGATAGAGTGGAGAAAGGAGACGAAGATTTATGCGAAAACGAAATTATACAGTAACAATACGAATGAATAAAAGGCAGAGTACGATCTGCTTCAAAGCAAAGTAAAAGAATCCGGAAGAACACAGCAGGAAGTAGTAATAAAAGCAATCGCAGATTTGAAGATAGCTTCTACAGAGGAAGTAGAAGAACTAAAAAGATTGAACCAGATGTTTGCAGATATTCTCAGTCAGCTTCGTGGAACTACGACAAATATCAACCAGATTGCAAGAAAACTGCATACAGATGGAGAAATCCCAAACGACAGTATGTTGTATTTCCTCAATAAAAATATTCTCAAGTATCGGAAGGAGAGTGAAAGGATATGGCAGTTAATAAGACGATTAATAAGCGGACAAATACACATGGAGCAATGAGAAATTGTATTGAATATGTTTTACGGCAGGACAAGACAAGTGAGCTGATTACTTATGTAACAGGTCCGTACTGTCATGACGAGATCAATTATGATCTGGTGTACAGAACATTTTTAGAGGAAAAAGAAGGTGTGGGATAAAGATTCTGGGAGAATGTACGCACACAATATTATTTCCTGGCACAAGGACGAGCAGATCACACCGGAGCAAGCATTTGAATTTGGAAAAGAGTTTGCAGAAAATGGTTTCAGGGATTCCAGACCTTAGTGGCTGTGCATAAGGATAAAGACCATATCCACTGCCATCTGGTTACTAATTCAGTGAGTTATAAAGATGGGAGAAAAACTGCATAACACCAGAAAAGATCTGGAACGTATGAAAACAGCTTACCAATCAGATATGCCGGGAACGAGGACTGACCGTTGCCGAAAAAGGAAAGCATTTTGATGGAAGTCAGATTGAAAAAGGGAAGTTATTGCATGGAGCAAAGACAAATATAATTTGTTCCGTCAACAGGTCAAAGGACAGCTTTGTAGCGGACTGTGCAATGGCGGTGTTAAAAGCACTGGGAAATTGTATCAGCAAAGAAATGTTTATAGAAAAAATGAAACAGTTTGGATGGAACGTAAACTGGACAGATAAAAGCGGAAGCACATTACTTTTCAGAACCAGGATGGGAAAGAAGGTGCGAGACAGCAATTTGTCAAAAACATTTCATCTGGATATCAGCAAGGAGGGCTTAGAGAATGAATTTGATAGAAATTACGAAAGGGTGCGAGTCGAAGCAGAACGAACAAACGGAGCAGATGAAGAGCTTGCCGGATATTACCGACAAGTGGAAGCAGCTTGCGAAGGATCAGGCGGCGATCACTGGAGCTAGTGACGGAAGAGAGAGACGAGTTACAGGTGAGAAATCAGAAGATGAACGAGTTTATCCTGAAATTTCAGAAAAGAACACACAGTCTGAAAATGGAAAAACAGAGGCTATTCTTCGAGAATCACGAAATGCAAGAAGAAATGCAGAAGTCGAATGCCGAAATTCAGCAGATGACAGAAGAATTGTCCGAAATGCGGAAACTCAAGTCTTTACAGCAGAGCAACGACGACTTGAGGAACAGAAACGGATTGTGGGGTCAATCTCAAGCCCAGAGATAGCACCGGTTCCAAGGGGGAGAGATAGCTCCCCATTTTTAGCTCTGGATGGAGCTGCAAAATGAAAGGAAATCTTCAAAAATCTTTTTTTCTTCCTCGTTCAGTTTCATAATGATTATTTCTCCGATGGTATCACCTCCCGGTCATTTATCCAAACGGCCTCTTTTCAATTTCTTAAAACTTATCTCACTAATAACATACTCCAGCTTGCAAGCGTCTTGTGCTGCAATATCCTGTGGAACACCAGCTTCCACGAGTCGTTTGGTAAAGAACTGGTGCTTTTCATAGATTTGCTGGCCCTGCTCTGTGAGGGAGAGTGTGCCATCGTCCTTTTTTATCAGGCATTTCTTTTTAGACAGTTCTTTGACAGCCCGGCTCACAGAAGGCTTTTTTACATCCAAAAGCTCCGCCACATCTACGCAGCGAACATAGCCCTTTTGTTGCTGAAGCACCAGCACAGCCTCTAAATAGTCCTCCATAGATGATGTTAAGGGCATAATGGCACACCTCCTTCTGACACATATAATTTATTTCATTTACACCATACCTGCTTTTTTTGAAATGCTTCTTGAGCAGTTTCTTGGCGTTGAGCGCGCCAACAAAGGCGCAAATTGCAACAACGACAAGCATTATGATAGCTGTTACAGGTGATACTAACGTTTGCAAAAATTCCCAAATAACTTTCGCCAAACATTCCCGCATACTGCTCAAGTGTTTGATTTGAGAAAAACAAGAAGGGAATATATGTACCACTGAATGCTGCTAAAAACCATATAAATGATATAACTGATCGTAAGTGTTTTTCCATTAGTGCAACCTGTTTTTCCACGCGATCAACGCAGAAATAATGCCAGCAATAATGCAGCAAATTATCATGGGCGGATAAAATCCATAAATGCCTGTTATCGCACAAAAATGAACAGTGTCCACGGTTTCTTAGTCTTAGCTGCTACAAGGAAATATGTAATAGCTGCCAATAGTGACCACAATGGGCTTACCACTAACATCGTGTAGGAGAAAAAGATAGGAACGCACAAAGGATATAGATAACAAGTGCGCACAAAGATAAAAAGAGCTGTGACAATCAAATCCTTTTGAAAGCCTTTTTTGTTTTCGGTTTGCATGAAATAAATCCTCCTTAAATGATATTGGCTGAACGATGTCCATATGACAACCGCAAAAAAGAGCAAGCATACCTATCAACAAAATACTATTCTTAAGCGGAAATCAACTAATATATAGTGAGTTTTTTTCACAAGGGATAGCTGATGCCTCGCGTTTCCGCTGATGCGGATAATTCTGTCGCCGTCATCAGAAGGCGCACAAGTATAGGGATTTGCGCTTTGTATGTTCGCGCCGGATGACTTACTATTCTCCAAAAAGACAATCCCACGCCCCTCGTTTTCATCCCTTGTTTTATATAAAGCACATCTTGTTTCAAAGATGGAAGAAATCTCAATATGATAGCCACTGGTATCACAATTGCTTGAGGGATATGA
>VOFC01003629.1_pt1 | contig 29161 bp, 47 predicted proteins | sample 5384161 | NCBI WGS metagenome assembly VOFC01 (sample SAMN12384722, study PRJNA508395) | human gut metagenome | isolation source: healthy gut B | host: Homo sapiens | reverse complement strand
CATCCGTTTTTTGCGCTTCCCGTTTTGCCTTGAGGGTCACCGCCACATGTTTCACGGACAGCACCGGGTGCACCGGCAGCATCCGCCCCAGCCGTAGGAGCCGAACAGAGCCACCTTCTTGCCGTTCAGCGAGCCTTCGAGATCCGAGAACATCGGCTCGAACTCGCTCTCCTCCAGCTGCTCGGCACCCATAGCGGCAGCCGAAGGCCACCACGTCATACTCACCCAGCTTTGCTGGGGTCATGTCCGCGCAGGGACGATGGCGGCGGCAGCGCCTGCACCCTCCGCGATGCAGTTTGCCATGGTCTCGGTGTTGCCGGTCGCGCTCCAGAATACGATTGCTACTTTGCTCATAATGTTCAGCCTCACTTTTGATGTATTAGGTTAGTATTATCTAACTTAAGCATGGTTGAAAATGCGCCGCAAACATCTCAGACGCATTCTATTTGGTTAGGCTTCTCTAACCACGCATAGGATACCACAGCCAATGGCCTCTGTCAAGGCATTTTTGCAAAATAGTTTGTGTTAACTTACTGCAGCAAATAGAACCCAAAATTGTCAGCACTCCATAAATCACCGGCTGATGCAGCAGATAGATCCCCAGCGAGTGTCTGCCCAGCCAGCCCAGCGGTGCACAGACCGAACGGCGCAGCGGCTCCATCCGCGTCCCGCCCTACCAGTGGTGCAGGAAGAACCCACCCAGAACAGAAACAGCCAGGGCAGCAGCGGGAAGTAATCGGTGGAGAAGAACCCTCCGGGTAAAAACCCGAGGTAGGCGGTAAAGAGGTTCTGCGTATAAAAAACGGCGGCGGCAGCAGCACCCAGCCATCGCCAAAACCGAGATACCCCAGCTGGGCATGGTAGGTCAGCCCGAACAGCGCAACGCTGACCACCAGCGCCCACGGCAGGCGGAATTTTACGCAGTGCCTTTTCCAGCAGCGCAGTGATCCCCATAGCCGAGCCCAGCAGCGTGAGCACCCCAAACAGAACGACATCCTCCGGCATGAAAAGCACCGTCACCGCCGTGACCAGTGCCCCGGCCCCGAACGACCTGCGCACCCGCGCCGGTTCGGGTGATGCCCCATGGGCAAACAGAAACCGGACAGCAGGATGAACACCCAGCAGATGGACTGCTGCCACAGATGGCCGGGCATCCCGGTATACCATGGCAGCTGCACCCCAAAAAGGTAGACCACATCCCACATGCCGTGGTAGCACATCATGCTGATCAGGTCGAGGCCTCGCAGCTCGTCCAGCAGGGCGTAACGGTTTGCAGATTTGTTTTTTCATAATTCATTTTCCCTCTCCCCGTTTCTTTCCATCGCCCTTTCCATTGTATTCCCCCCGCCAAGGATTGTCCCGTCAAGAAAAAAAAGCCGCCGCGCAGCTTTGGACCACCGCACGCAGCTTTATCAAATAACTGGGGAAAAATCAGACTTCGGTGTTGAAGTAGCGCTTCAGCAGGCCCTCAAAGCCGCGGCCGTGACGGCCTCATCCTTTGCCATCTCGTGGACGGTGTCGTGGATCGCGTCGAGGTTCAGAGCCTTAGCCTTCTTGGCGAGATCCATCTTACCGGCGCAGGCGCCGCACTCGGCCTCGGCGCGCATCATCAGGTTCTTCTTGGTGCTGTCGGTGACGACCTCACCCAGCAGCTCGGCGAAGCGGGAAGCGTGATCTGCTTCCTCGTAAGCGTAGCGCTTGTAAGCCTCAGCGATCTCGGGGTAGCCCTCGCGCTCAGCCACACGGGCCATGGCCAGATACATGCCGACTTCGCTGCACTCACCCTCGAAGTTGGCGCGCAGGCCGTCAACGATCTCCTGAGGCACGCCCTCAGCCTTGCCAATACCCACCACATGCTCGGTGACGTAGGTATTGCCAGTCTTTTCCACGAATGCGGATGCGGGAGCCTTGCAGACGGGGCACTGAGCAGGGATATCGCCTTCAGCGATATAACCACAGACGGTGCAGACATACTTTTTCATAGGAATATCCATCCATTGTTTTTCATTTTTTTCAGGGCCTCCGGTGTGGTACAGGGGGCCTTGCCCTCCTGATGGCTCTATTATAGCGAATGATTCCTAGTTAGTCAAGCCTTATTTTAAGAATTATTCTCATTTATTTTGAAAAAAACTGGCAAGGTCACTAAAAAACCTTTCCAAAAGATGGGCACTTTGCCGAAGTTTCCTCGGCTTCCCTTTAGCGATCCGAAACTCAGACCTGCAGGTTGGTGCTGGCCGGATGCATCGGCACCGTCGGCGGAGTCGAACTCGTAATCATTGCCGGGCAGGATGGCGTTGAGCAGGATGCCCACGATAGCAGCGATGGCCAGACCGGACAGGTTGATGGACACACCGCCGACCGCGAAGGTCAGGCCGCCCACCGAGTTGAAGCCCAGAGCAGACACCAGAATGACGGCCATGATCAGGTTGCGGCTGTTGGTGAAGTCCACCTGGTTCTCGACCACATTGCGGACACCGATCGCGGAGATCATTCCGTAGAGCACGAAGCTGATGCCGCCAATGATGCCGGTGGGGATGGTGTTGATGACGGCCTCAAACTTGGGGCTGAAGCTCAGGATGATGGCCAGCACAGCGGCAATGCGGATGACGAGCGGGGTCGTAAATCTTGCTCAGAGCGAGAACACCGGTGTTCTCACCGTAGGTAGTATTGGCGGGGCCGCCCAGCAGACCAGCCAGAGTAGTGGCAAAGCCGTCGCCCAGCAGGGTCCGGTTCAGGCCGGGGTCATTGATATAGTTGTGGCCGACGGTAGCACTGATGGCGGCGATGTCACCGACGTGCTCCATCATGGTAGCCAGTGCGATGGGGATGATGGTAAACAGAGCGCTGATAAACTCGGGGCTGCCGTCGATGGCGAACAGACCCATGGCCTCCTTGTGGAGGGGGATGCCGAACCACGGCAGAAGCAATGGCCTCAAAGTTGACTGCACCAGTGACCAGCGCAACAGCGTAGGACACCAGCACACCAATGAGGATGGGCAGGATTTTGATCATGCCCTTGCCCCAGATGTTGCAGACAATAACGGTGCCCAGCGCCACGAAGGCCAGCAGCCAGTTTGACTGACAGTTGGTGATAGCCGAGGGAGGCCAGGATCAGGCCGATGGCGATGATGATGGGGCCTGTGACCACCGGCGGGAAGAATCGCATAATGCGGCGGATGCCAAAGGTGGAGATAAGCAGGCTGACGACCAGATAGACCAGACCCGAGAATGCCACGCCTGCGCAGGCATAAGGCAGCATCTGGTGTTGGCGATGGTCAGATTGCCGTCGGCATCGGCCAGCATGGGTGCCACAATGGAGAAGACCGCCCAGATACGCGAAGGACGAAGCCGAGGAAGGCCGGGACTTTGCGCTTGGTGATAAAGTGGAACAGCAGAGTGCCCAGACCTGCGCAGAGCAGAGTGGTGGAAACGCTCAGACCCGTGAGCAGGGGGACCAGAACGGTGGCACCAAACATGGCGAACATGTGCTGGACGCCCAGAATCAGCATCCGGCCCGCACCCAGCTGACGGGCGTCGTAAATGCCCTTGGAATAATCAATGTTTTGCTCATGGTTTTCCTCCTTTAAGAAACCCACCCAAAAAAAGGCACCGCCGCGCAAAAGCGGCAATGCCTCTGAAATCAGGATGAAAAAAAGGAAACGGAAAAAACAAACAGCACGATGCGCAAAGTCGAACATCGAATTCGCATACCGCTCTCCCCCCCTTTCGTCTTCGGCATTTATAGCAAAAGTATACCAGAAACCCGGTTCCTGCAACCGTTTTCCGTATTTTGTGCTCTGCATCTTGCAATCAGGGCAGCCGCGCACTATAATGCCTATTGTGCAGTATTGCGTTTTTAACGCACAAGCAACATCCGCAAACTGCATCTAAATATGCCGTTTTGATGACATATTTATGAAAATTGCGATAAAACAGTTTATTGATAGAGGATTATTATGATATATCTGGACTATTCCGCCAATACCCCGGCAGATGAGCGGGTGCTGGCACGGTTTTGCGCGGTGGAGCGCCGCTGCCCTGGCAACGCGAACTCGCACCATCAGGCCGGGTTGGACGCCAAGGCCGAGATTGACCACGCCACCCAGACCATCGCGCGGGCTGCTGAGCGCACAGCCTGCAGAGGTCATCTACACCTCGGGAGCCAGTGAGGCCAACAACTTTGCTTTAAAGGGGCTGGCCCGTCTCTCCCGCCATGTGGGCAGGCATATCATCTCTACCCCGCTGGAGCACTCCTCGGTCAGCGGCACCCTGACGGCATTGCAGGAGCAGGGCTATGAAATCGACCTGGTGGACATCAGGCGGGACGGCACCATTGACCTGGACCATCTCAAAGAGCTTCTCCGCCCCGACACCATCGTTGTGGCGGTAACACGATGGTGGACAGTGAGCTGGGCGTCGTGCAGCCAGTGCAAGGAGATTGCCGAGATCCTGAAAGGTATGGCCCACTGTCACCTGCACGTAGATGCCACCCAGGCTGTGGGCAAGATCCCCGTTTCCTTCGAGGGCGTGGACACCATGAGCCTGACGGCCCATAAGTTCTACGGCCTGAACGGCATCGGCCTGCTGATCAAGCGGCGCGGCTGGCGCTTGAGCCTCTCATCCATGGCGGCGAAAGTACCACCATCTACCGCAGCGGCACCCCGACTGTGGCGCTGGCCTCCTCGCTGGCGCTGTGCGCTTGATCTGGCCGTCACTGACCTGCCGGAGCGCGCCGCCCGTGTGCAAAAGCTGAATGCAGATCCTCCGCACCGAGCTGGCAAGTACCCAAAAGTCCGCATCAACAGCCCGGAACGTGCCATCCCGCAGATCCTGAACCTGAGCGTTGGAACGTCAAAGGCACCGTGTTCCAGCGGGAGCTGGACGCCCGGGGCGTCTGTGTCTCGGTGAAGTCGGCCTGCTCTTCGGACGGTCTGCCTTCGCGTGCGGTGTTTGCCGTCAGCCGGGACCGGAAGAACGCACTCTCCTCGTGGCGCATCAGTCTGAGCCACCTGACCACGCAGGACGAGCTGCGACGGCTTTCTGCGCCTTTCGACGCCTGCTACCGTGACTGACCCAAACCAAATAAAAAGAAAAAAGAGGAACCAACATGAAACGTGAGATTGAACCTTATCAGATCATTGAGCGGAGTATCATCAAAAAATACCGCAAGGAGCTGTGGACCCCCTTCATCGTAGCGGTGAAGCGCTACGAGCTCATCAAAGCCGGGACAAGATCGCCGTCTGCATCTCAGGCGGCAAGGACTCGATGCTGATGGCAAAGCTCATGCAGGAACTGCAGAGCACAGCGATGCCCCCTTTGAGCTGGTCCTTCTGGTGATGGACCCCGGCTACAATGAGATAAACCGCCAGAAGATCGAGCCCAACGCCGAGCTGCTCCACATCCCTGTGACCATCTTCGAGAGCAACATCTTCTCTGTGGCCAACAACACCGACAAGAACCCCTGCTATCTCTGCGCCCGGATGCGGCGCGGCCACCTCTACAGCAAGGCCAAGGAGCTGGGCTGCAACAAGATCGCACTGGGGCACCACTTCAACGATGTCATCGAGACCACGGTTATGAGTATGTTCTACGGCTCCCAGATGCAGGCCATGCCGCCCCAAGCTCCACAGCACCAGCTTTCCCGGCATGACCCTGATCCGCCCGATGTACTGCATCCGCGAGGAAGATATTCTGGCCTGGAAGCGCTACAATTTGCCGCCCTCCCGGTGCGGTCGGTTCCAGCAGCTGGTCGTAGGCGGTGTACACCGCGTCCACCGCTTCATCAAGGTGATCACGCCACCCTCAAAGTCGCCCCAGGTGCCGTAATAGCCATCCTTGGCGGGCACTTCGGGCAGGCTTGCCTTCGGCAGCTCATCCCGTAATTCAGCGAGAAGGTGCGCACAGCGTCTTTCCGTCCGCGCGGAAGATCACCGTCATGCTGCGGAAAAAACGTCCGGCAGGTTTTCCAGCTGCACAAAGTCGCTGAAATTCATGGGTTCGGCCTGGCCTGCATAGCTCACGCCGTCCACACCGGCCAGGCTGTCGCTCACAAAATAGTTGCGCTCCAGGGTGCTGTCGTCCGCAACGGTGCCGGCGATTGCACCCCGAGCCTCGTCACAGGCATCCACGACCACCAGGCTGCGGCAGTCGATGATTTCCTTGCCGGTGCCTGTGCCGCCCACCTGGCTCTTTGCCCGTCAGGCGGCACTTGGCGCTGCTCTGGCGGATGGGGCACTGCCTTACCGGCCACGCCGCCCACATTGGCGGCATCCTCAGCATCCAGCGTGCCCAGGTTCAGTACGCCCAGCACCGTACCCACCATTTGCACAATGCCGCCGGCGTCTGGCGCTTACCGTGCCATAATTCACACACTGGCGCAGAACCACGCGGGTTTTATAGGTGAAGTTCAGCGAATCGCTGCCCGCCACCTGAATGTCGTCCTCCGGGTCCAGGTCATTTTCCCGTGCCATGGCGCCGGGTAATGCCGCCGGCGTTCAGGTCAGCCTGCACATCGCCGTAGTTCACGCAGTTGAGGACCTTGCCCGGTATTCCTTAACGGTATCGTCATCGGAGATGTCCTGATAAATGTCATCGGTGGTCTTTTTGTCCATGGCCCCGGCAAGGGTGCGGCGACGATCTGCTCCATCTGATCGGCCACGGCCCGCAGGTCATCAATCAGATTCTGCGCGTTGCTGCCGGTGCTGTTGGTCAGGCTTCTCACCCGGTCCGAAATGTCGTTCAGGCTGCTGCTCAGGTCGTTGCGGGCCGCCGTCACCTGATTGCTGGCATCCAGCTTAATGTCCGGCACGGTCACCGTGAGCTCGCCGTTCAGGTCAGCCGAGCCTTCGCCGCTGACGCTGCCGGCCACACCGGCACCTGCCCCGGCCCCAACGCCGCCGGCCACACCGCCGGCCACGATGGTGGTGCTGCCCGGCTGAGCAGTCGTCTCAGGCTGAGCCGCTGTTTCCGGCTGCACCGCCGCATCGGCCGCGGGCTGTGCCGCGTCCGGCGTTTCTGTCAGGGGCCGCAGTTTTATGCTGCCCTGACCGGCCGTGCCCAAGAATGCAATCTGCGCGCCGCCGGTGCCTGCCGCCTGTGGCTGCGCCTCGGGGCGGCCTGTGCATCCGGCTGGGCGCTCCGGGTGCTCTGCGTGTCAGGCTGGGCCGGTTCCGGCGTCACTTCCGGCTCCGGTATTCCGCTGTGGGTTCCGGCGCTGCCCCGGGGGCGGCCGTTGGTTCCGGGAGGGCGCCGCATCGCCGGGGTGGTAATGCTGCCGGCGCCGCCCGCCCGCACCCGCACCGGCCCCGGCACCCGCACCGGCCCCAATGTTGCCGGAGATACTGCCATGATGCCGGTAATATCCCGGATTACAATATCGCCGCTCTTGATGCTCAGGCCGCTGCCCAGCTCATCCAGCAGCTTCTGGATGTTCTCACGGGTCTTGTCCACCTTGTTAATGAGGGTATCCACATCGTTGGTCAGGTCGCTGGCGGTGGCCGAGGCATCGTTGTAGGTTTTGTTCAGCAGGCCCTGCATCACATCCAGTTCCTTGTCCAGCTTCTGGAGGGTGTCCCTCCGTATACTGCACCACGCTGTTTGGCTCCATCTGGCCCACAATGCCGCCAACACCAGCCCATAGTTGGTACAGCCTTCCACAAAGCCGGTCTGGCTGCCCACAATGCCGCCCACGTTGTAGCCGATGTGCTGATAGCCCACTATGCCGTTGTTCACGCAGTTGCGAATCACACCCGAGGAATCGCCGGCCACGCCGCCTACGTCTGTAATGTTGGTGCCAGACCCGTAGTGGTGAAGTCCTGCAGGGTCAGATCCGACAGATCCACGTCGTTCTGCTCCACGGTGGTGTTCACGTTGCTGCCATTGAGGGTTCCGGTCACCGCACCGTGGTTGTCGCCCACAATGCCGCCCACAAAGTGCTGGCCGTAAGCAACGCCGGTGCTGGTGCAGCCGACGATCATGCCGGTGGATTCGTTCACACCGGCAATGCTGCCCACGTTGGACGCGCCGGACACCACACCGGTGAACCAGCAGCCCCTGAATGGTGCCCTCGTTCTTGCCGGAAATGCCGCCCACCGTGCTGCGGCTTCCGCCGGGAACCACATTGCCGGAGACGGTCAGCTCATTGATGAGCGCGCCCTCCTGCACATAGCGGAAGAAACCCACGGCCGATCCTTCCTGCGTCAGCGAAACGCCGGTAATGCGGTGGCTGCCGCCCTGGAATTCGCCCCCCGAAGGTGGGAATGCCCCTCAAAATCCACGCCGGTCAGGTCAATGTCCTTGTCCAGGATCACCAGCTTGTCCTTGCTCCAGCTGTCCAGTCGGCAAAGTCTCCGCCAGGCTCACCAGGTCCTGTGCCGAAGCAATGTGGATGGTCTGCTTCTGCGGCTGATCTTCCGCCAGAGCTGCCCCCGGCAGCACGCCAGCAGCATGCACAGGCTGAGCAGCGCCGCCAGAACCCGCTGCGTTCCGTTTTTCAGTTTGCTCATTGCCTGCTCCCTCAGCTGCCCTCATCAGTCCAAAGAACGTCCAAATTGTGTCCTGTTTGTTTGATTTGTCGTAGCAATCGCTGCTGTAATACTTTGCAACGATTGCGTGAGCCTCGTCCAGAAATTCAAACGTCTCATCGCCTTCTTCCGGCAGGTCCAGATAGGCCACCAGACGGCTGTACTGGTCGCTCTGCAGCTGAATCCGGGCCTTGTCCAGCTGGTCGAACAGATCATCCAGCTTTTCCTGCGTGTCGCCGCTGAAGGTCACATTGCCCTTGCGCATCTCGTCCTTCACAAACATGAATGATCGTACCAGGGGCACCTTGTTGCTCAGGCCGTTGCAAATTCGCCATACTGGCTGTCGTTCACCGCATAGGCAGAATACAGCAGCGAGGCCACCTCATAGTCCATGTCGGCCAACTCGAGAACTGGCGGGGCGTAAGCGCATCGGTCAGCATATAGCCGTCCATGGCTTCCTGGTTGGCCAGGCCCACAGCCTTGGTCACATTCGGCAGCTCTTCCAGTTCGCTCAGGATTTTTCCCTCGGCATCGTAATTGCCAGAGGGCACCACAATGGCCACCATGGTGCTGGAGCCAAACGTCCCTTGATTTTCTGATGGGCAATCTGACTGGTGCTCTGCTTGGGCGGTCAAATCCGTATATGTATAGCAGTAGGGGCATTTGTTGGCAAACACAGCGGCCACCGCAGCCACCGCCACAAATACCGGCGGAATGATGTAGCGGGTTTTGACCGCCATCTTGCCCACCACCGTAATTTTTTCGGCATCAGATTCTTATGCTTGGTCTTGTCAATCCAACGGCTGAACAGCATCAGCAGGCCGGGCATCAGGGTAAACACCGACAGCAGGCTGAAAATAATGGCCTTGATCAGAACCATGGCCATGTCAATACCAATGCCGAAATGCATGAAGCCCAGCGCCGCCAGGCCCGAAATGGTGGTCAGCGAACTGGAGTGGAAATTTCCGAATGGCCTTGCTCAGGGCCGCCACGCAGGCATCCCGCATTCTTGGTCTCGTGCTCATCCGAAAAGCGATGGCACAGAATGATGGCGTAGTCAATGGCCAACGCCAGCTGCAGAATCACCGTCACCGAATTGGAAATAAACGAAATTGTGCCGAAAACAAAGTTGGTGCCCTTTGTTTAGCAGGGCCGCCGCGCCGAAGGTGAGCATCAGCACGGGAACCTCGGCGTAGGAGCGGGAGGTCAGGGTAAGCACCAGCACGATGATGATGGCGGCGATGGCCAGAATCGACCCCATCTCCGCGGCCAGATCGGCGGAAGAATCCACGCCCACCGAAGTATCCACATACAAATCGTAGTCGGAAAGCATATCCTCGATTTGATGCAATGCGTGGATGCTGATGTCATCCATCTCTTCGCCGTCAAAGGTCACGGTGTACAGAGCCGATGCATCCCTTATAGTGATCGGTGGTGCCGTCAAACTCCACCGAATCCACGCCATCCACCGCCTCAATCTGATCCTCCAATGCTTCGGCCTTGGCGTAGGTGATGTTTGAAATCATGATCCGGGCCGTGCCGAAGGTGGTGAAGTTTGTCGTTCATCACCGTCAGGCCCTGCCGGGTCTCGGTGTCCTCCCCCCAAGTAGGTGGTGATGTCGTTCTCCACGTTCACCCAGTCCATGGCTACGATGGAGAAGATCAGCGCAAACACATACAGCAGGAAAATCAGGTTCCGCTTTGTCCACAATGAACGCGGCCAGCTTTTCCATTCCATTTTCTTTGGGCTTTTTCTCGTCCAACTCCGTCACTCCTTCTTCTCGCCTTGGAAGTTTCCGCACTGTCCAAACAGGCCGGCAGTGCGCCTCAAATCGTCAGCGCTGCAGGTTGTTTCGCGACGGCGGGCCGTTTGCTTTCACTTCCGTAGCATATGCTCCCCGGCTTTTATTTCCATTGATGAATATCTACGACTTATTTATTATATTGACTCATCGTCCAATGTCCATGAAAAAATTTTGAACTTTACTCACGATTCTGACACATTTCAAAAAATGGTAAAACCCTGTTTTCTTTTGTCGTTTTTATGCGGTTTACCTGCACAGTTTTTCCTTTGCTTTCTTGCCTTTTTTGTACCTCTGCTCTTCGTGCCCTTGCGAGCACATCCCGCCCGGGCTTGCATTCCGGTCGAGATGTGCGTATCGAGGATTCCATTGCTGCCGTGGCGTCTGCGTTCCTCGGCTTGGGAAGCCGTGAAACCTCACTTCGGTTCATTTTACATTGTATGCACTCTACCGTTCATATGTGGCTGCGCCTGCACATTCCGTTTAATCTGCGGCTCTCCCAGCACCGTGTGAACCATGGCCGCCAGAATGCCGATGGTAGCAAAGGTCATGCCGATGTCGGTGCCTTCCGCCCAGCCCAGGGTATCCAGCGTGCTGCCCACGGCTGCCGCCGTGCCGTGGCCGCCGATGAAGCCGGAGGCAAGCAGCACGCCGAAGCCATCACTGATCGAGGGCATCAGCGCCTTCACCACCGTCAGCGCCACCGCAATGGGCAGGCAGAACTGAATAAAAAACACGATCACGCGGAAGAAGAAGTTGCCGGAAACACGTCGCAGCTCCTCTTTTTGCTGCCTTCCTGCCGCCGCCCTGCTGAACCCGTTCAGGCCGATGATGGCGAACACCGGAATGACCAGCAAACCCGCATACGAGCTCATGGCATCGGAAAAGTGAATGACGTTCAGGAACTGGCTGCCCGATGTTAAGCCACCGCCCACGATTGCCGTTTCAAGAACAAAACAACTACACTCTATCCTATATAAATAAGGAGAAACGATCATGACCGACCACACCCCTGCTTCCGTTTTTCAAGTACAATTTGCTTCTGGAATCTCTTCTGGCGGAAGCCGCCGAGCGGGAAGGTCAGCTGCGCCGGCAGCTTTCGGCGGCGGATGACCGGGAATTTGCGTGGGAACTGGAAAAAGAGCAGCTGGAAAACCAGTTGGATGAGCTGAGTCGCCAGCTGCGCGCCCCAGCAGGCGCAGGCCGACCTGCTGCGCGAAGAAGCCCGCCTTTCCGGCGAACGTAAGCGGGCGCTGGACGCCGTGCGCGGCATGGAGGAATATCCGGACACCCCTGAGAAAATCGCTGCCTATTTCGAGTGCCGCTTTGCCGACCGGCTGGCCTTTACCGAGCGGGGTCGTGCCTCCCTGGCTGACTGCAAAACCGACCCCGCATTCTATGGGACGCTCTGTATCAAATGGCCACCACCCTGTATGAGCTGCACACCGACGCCTCCGTAACCATGGTAGACCGGGCCTTCAACGCGCGTTCTGTCTTCCGTGTGGCCCGGGCGAAGGCCCCATGACCCGCCGGAATGCAGACCTGATGCGGCAATTTCAGGACATCTACCAGGGGCGGCCGATCTGCATTGAGTCGCACCTGAAATCGAACCAGAACCGGGAGAGCAGCCCCCAGTTCCTGCGCATTTACTATTGTTATGACGAAGTGACGCACAAACTGCTCATCGGCTCCTGCGGTCGTCACCTGAACAATTACACCACGCAGAAGGTGCATTGACCCCATCTTTCGCCGTGCGCCCATCTGGGCCACCGTTTTTTCTCACACAGGCAGCGGGGGCACACCCAAACCGGATGTGCCCCCGCTGCTTTTTGCTGCTTCGTTTCAATTGGCTGGCTGAATTAGTCGGCTCCGTCCATCGGCAGCGGAATCGTCACCGGCTGCTGCGCCGTTACTTCACGGGTAACCAGCGGCTGAAGCCACACGTGCCGGTCAGGCCGCCGTCCAGATACACCCACTGCTCGGCGTCATCGCCCTCCGCTGCTTCCGGGTTCCAGCTCATCCCCCAGCTGTTCATGGAATGCTCTTTCCCGTTTTCATCCCAATAGGTGCCGGAGAACAGCTGGCGATTCGGGTCCCCACCCGCAAAGCACAGCCCCATTGTCCATCCTCACCGGCCCGCTCTGCGCGCAGTCGGGCATCCCATGCCGCAGGCAGGCCCCTCCGCCCGCGGCTCGCTCGCTCAGCGTGACCTTCACCCGGCTGTCCGCATCCTGCACACTGGCCCCAGTGATGCAGAGGGTCAGCTGCCCCTGCCCGGCTACCAGGGGCTTTCCAGCCGCTGGGTTGTCATCAGCGGGCTGCCGGTGCTGCCGCTGGCCGTCACGCCGTCCTGCAACGCTTTCATAGCGGTTGCCCTGTTCATCCTGCACATAAAAATTCAAACTTGCACCCAGGCCGCCGCCGTTTCAGGCTGGCTCAGATTCAGCCGCAGGTGAGTGGGGTAAATCTCCACGGTCTCCAGCGTCAGCTCCACATCCTCCAACCGGATGGTCTGCCCCAGCGCCACCGTGCGGCCCTGGGCGGTGTACTTTGGGTCAAACCGCAAGGTCACGGTCAGGGTCGCCTGGGCGTCCGGCTGCCGCTCTGCTTCTGCGCCCACCGATGGATCGGCCGGTGCCACCCGTTCCGTGGCCGATTGATCCGCCGGGGCGTCCCGCCAGGCTTTGGCCTGCACCGTAAAGCGCAGAACACCGGGCACATCCGCCTCGGTAAAATCCACCGTACTCCGGCGCAGTGCGGCCGGATCCTCTTCCCATCCGCCGCCGCTGAGAATGTACGGCGGAAGCACTTCCCCGTCGGCTCCGCTCACGGAAGGATCGCCCTGAACCGTCCCATAGCCCTCGCCACTCAGCGTATAAAAAGAGATTCACCTGCTTCTGATCCACGATCAGGTACTCCACCCGAAGGGCTCAGGCCGTTCGCCTGCGCGTTCTGTTCCACCGGCTGCGTATTCGTTCTCCACGGCCGCGGCCAGGCTGGGAGAAAGGCACACGGCCTTAGCCAGCTCCTTCAAAAAGGCAGCCGCCCGCAGGCGTGAGCAAAGGGCATACTCACATTCACCAGAATCACAAAGGCGGCACAGAAGCTCATCGCCCCGGCCAGCCAGCGGCCCGCAAGCCGAAGCGGCCGTGCCTTTGCCCGGCGCTGTGCCCGCTGCACCGTATACTCCAGCGCGGCGGGCGGCGTTTCCAGCTGCTGCATCCACTGCTCGTATTCCCCTGCTTCCGGTCGTATCGCTCCATCCTTCAGCCCTCCTCTCCGCTTGAATCGTCCAGTTCCAGCCGAAGCAGCTCCAGCGCCCGCCGCTGCCGGGTGGCTGGTGCCCCGGGGCAGCCCCAGGCATCGGGCGGTTTCTTCCAGCGTGTACCCCGCAAAAAAGCGCAGCACCACCACCGCCCGCAGTTTTGGTTTCAAGCGGCCACAGCCTGCCGCAGGGGCAGATTGTCCAGTTCCTGCTGGGCGGCGGCATGGGCCAGCAGCTCCAGCGGATGCAGCCTGGCCCGGCGGCGCTGCTCCGCCTTGCATTCGTTGATGAGAATGCGGGTCAGCCAGGTGTTGAAATATTCCGGCTGCCGCAGGTTGTGCACCGCCAGCAGCCCCTTGTACACGGCGCTGTCCACGGCTTCCAGCGCCGCCTGCTCGTCGCTCAGATAGCACAGGGCGGTGCGCCAGAGCCGCTGCTTCAGCGCGTCTGCCCGCCGGGCGTATTCCTGCCGGTCCATGCCATCGCCTCCTTTGTTTGGCGTTTCATCCATTAGAGTCACAAGCGGCCCGTTTTGATTTCCCGCCGCCTGAAAATTTTTCAGGTTGCTTCACAAATCCCCAAAACTGCCGCATTTTTTCCGCTTTTTATTCTCTTCCGTGCAAGCGGGCCCTCGCCGCCCGTTTTTTGTGCGCATTCCCGCCGGATTTTCAGGCGGCGTGGAGTCAAATTCAATTTCTTCGCTTTCTGTACCTTTTCAAAGTTTATCCGAAGAGCGATTTTTCCGAACCTTCCGTCAGAAATCGCGTTCGATTGTGAAAAAAGGCAGTGATTTTCCAGGTTGAATCCAATGTTTTTGTATGCTATACTGAAATTGATTCCACAATAAGGAAGTCATTCCATTGATTGCCCCAGGAATGATGTTTGCATGGTTTTCTTATTTTACCAAAAAAGGAGCGCTCTTTCTTTATGATTCAAAGCATCTCCCGTGCGCTGGACCTGCTGGAGCTACTCAAGCGGCCGCAGCGTACCTTTTCCATTGCACAGCTCTCGTCGGACATCGGCCTGCCGCCCAGCACCAGTACACCGGCTTTTGCAGACCCTGTGTGAGAAAGGCTTTTGTCTATCGGGACGAACAAACCCATCTGTACCAGCTTGGCCCTGCGTTGATCAGCCTGGGCACCGCTGCCGCCCAGGGACAGGATCTGCGCCAGCTGGCCACCCCTGTGTTGCAGCGGTTGGCGCAGCAGGCCCTGGAAGATGCCTTTCTCATCATTCCTTCCGGCTATCGCGGGTTGGTTCTCTGCCAGGTGGACGGCCCCAACAATCTGCGCGTGACCGAGAAGTTCGGTTATGAAATCGACCTTCACTGCGGCGCCATCCGCAAAAGGCGCTGCTGGCCGGGCAGCCCCAGTCTTACTGGGCTGGTACATCGCCCACCAGGCGGTGAGCACCACCTGCCCTCATCCGCTGGAAAACCCCAGCCAGCTTCTGGAGGAACTGAAGGAGATCCGCCGGGAGTCGCCATCACCGTGGGCGATTACACCGATGGGGCCGTCGGCATCGGCGCACCGGTGTTCGGGCCGGACGGGCCGGCTGTGGCCTCGCTGGGCATTGTGTGCCCGGCCGCTCGTGGGAAAACCCCGAGCGGCTGAAAGACCCAATTGCGCCAGGCCGCCGCCGAACTGAGCACCAGCCTGGGCGGCAGTCCCCGTTGGCTGTAACGCCCGTCAATTATCACAATAATCCACAATGAAATTTTATGTCCGCGCTAAAAGTGCAAATTTAAGGCTTGTAAGACAAAATACCCCACCCCCTGCCTGCATTAAATGAAAGCAGACAGGGGCTTTTTGTGTCCGTCGGCCCGCGTTCTGCGTGCCGCATTGAGCGCCCCCTGCATTTTTCGCCATGGAAAGGACGACAAATCATGAAGTTTCTGAATGTGGAAATCCCGGTCAAAAATCTTCCGGTGCTGGACCCCGGCTTTGTGCCTCTGGGGCTGTTTTTCCAGGCTTACGAAAAGGGCGCCACCCAGCCGCTGTGCATTGCAGTGGAGCGCGGCGGCGGCCAAATCGGCACCTGGGAGTGCAAGGTGTACGGCACACCCGAGATGAAGTCCGCGGATGAGTATTATGTGGACCGTCTGGTGAAGTTTTGCTGTGGAGCTGGGGCGGCTTCAAAGGTGTCCATCTGCGGCAGCGATGCATTGGCCGCCTATGGGCCGACGCCTATCGTCAGGGCGGCAGCCGCGCCTTTGACTGCGACTTCATGGCCAACGTCTACGAGCGCCCCTTGAAGTGGAGGCTCTGCCTTACAGCCAGAAGCCCACGGCCTTCCAGAAATCCGAGAGCGTGGGTCGCCATCTGGACGGCGCCCGCATCGGCTTTGACGCCGGCGGCTCGGACCGGAAGGTAAGTGCCGTGATTGACGGCGAGACCATTTACAGCGAAGAGGTGGTGTGGTACCCCAAAACCATCTCGGACCCCAACTACCACTACCAGGGCATTCTGGCCGCGCTGCACACCGCCGCCGCCAAAATTCTGGAAAAGGGCCGCAAAGTGGACGGCATCGGCGTTTCCTCGGCCGGTGACTTCATCGACAACCGCTGCATGGTGGCCAGCCTGTTCCTGAAGGTGAGCAAAGAGGACTTTGACGCCCAGGTGAAAAACATCTACACCCGCGCTGCGGAAGAACTGGGCCGCACCCTGGGCTATGAGATTCCCGTGGTGGTGGCCAACGACGGCGATGTGAGTGCCCTGGCCGGAGCCATGGGCCTGAAAGAGAACGGCATTATGGGCATTGCCATGGGCACAAGCGAAGCCGTCGGCTTTGTGGACCGCAGCGGCAACATCTGCGGCTGGCTGAACGAGCTTGCCTTTGCCCCCGTGGACGGCCAGCCCGATGCCATGGAGGACGAGTGGAGCGGCGACATCGGCTGCGGCGTGAAGTACTTCAGCCAGGACGCCGTTATCAAGCTGGCCCCCGCGCCGGAATTGAACTGAAGGGCAGCGCCCCCGCCGAAAAAGCTGAAGGAAGTACAGGCTTTGATGGCCGAAGGCGACGAGCGTGCCCGCCAGGTGTACGAGAGCATCGGCGTGTATTTGGGCCATGCCCTGGGCCAGTACGCCATGTTCTATGACATCAACCGCACCCAGATGATGGGCCGGGTGATGAGCGGCCGCGGCGGCGACATCATTCTGGAGGTGGCTGCCAAGGTGATGGACGAGAGTACCCAACGTCCGCTTCCGGCCGGAAGCCCCCGATGAATGACCCGCCGTGTGGGCCAGTCGGCCGCTGCCGCCAGCCTGCCCAAGCGCCTGTAAGCTTCTGCCTTTTTGCAGAGCGCACCGTTTTTGGCGATGCGTCTTTGCGTTTTCCTCCTATTCTTTGCAAAACGCCGTCCCGGTGCGGCACCGCAGTTTGCGGTGTGCCTGCGCCGGGGCGGCGTTTTGTTTTGTCTCAGTCTTTTCTGCGCGGCATCTCTTTATGCCTGAGAAGATTTCGAAGCCGAGGTCGGCTCAAAACCCAGATAGCGGGTGCCCTGCACCGTCAAAATGCCCTCTTCGCCCTCATTCAGCCGGCCGTACTGCTGCTCGGTCAGCTCCAGCTCCAGCGGGTCGCCGTTTTCCACTTCAAAGGTGGCGTAGTACCAGCAGGCATAGCCCGGGGCGATGACCTGGCCCTCATCGCGGCCGCTCACCGACGTGCGCTTTTCCGCCACGCGGGCCTTCAGCTCCTGCTGGGGGAGCCGCGTTGTTTTTATGCCAACGGCGCAGATTGACAACCACGGTTCCGGCAATCAGGCCCACAATCACCACGATGGGCACCGCCATCATCAGAATCTGCACCGGCCCCATTCCCGCAGTTGTAAAAAAGGTATCCATTTTATCGGTTCTCCTCCCAATTCCATGCATAGGTGCGGCAGGGCTGCATCTGCACCCATTCCCTGCAAAACCAGCTTTGCCTGAAGCGGCGTCTGCACACGCAGTCCGGGCCGGGCACCACTGCCAGGCCATGGGGGCCAAGGCCCTGCTTCGTTTCTCCTTTTCGGGTGACAAACATCGCGGTAGGCCCATCGGCCCCGCCAATCGCCCCCAATTATGGAAGCATTCTGCGTCATCGGCCGGAACGGCTCGGCGTTTTCAGCATTCCCGGCGCTCTCTTGGGCGGCCCGCCTCGCGCCTCTGCATCCACAAGTCCGCCTCTGCCTGACAGGCCGGCGTCAAAGTTCAGCCTGCTGCCCTGCGGCAGAGGCGGCACCACTTCGCCCCAAAAGCCGGGCGCCCAAAGCGTCGGCTCCCCTGCAATTTTGTCTGTATGGCCGGGCTGTAAATACAGCGTATGGCGGCAGCCAGGTGGCCGGTCGGCAAAAGGTAAGGCTCGGTGGCGCGGCCGTCCAGCGGCAGGTTCCGCTTTTGTTCATGGGCAGGTTCTCGCACTCCGCCCTGTGCGCATGGTCGCGCTTGGGTACGGGGCAAGCGTTATCGCACGGGCGCAGCACTACGCCAGTCGCCGCGCCAGCAGCAGCTGGCGGGGATACAGCCAGGCGGACGCATCCGGCTCGTCCGGGCAGCCGCAGAAGTTCCACCCATCGCTGCTCAGGCAAGCCCGGCGGCCGTCCACGGTCAGCGCCGAAATGTTCACGCTGCCCAGAGGCCGGCGGCGAAGCAGGGCAGCCAGCTCCCCGGGCAGGCAGGGCATCCTCGTCCAGATCCCCTCACCTGATGATAAAACGCCTGGGCCTTGGGCTGGCCGGCAGAATCAGCAGGTCAAATACGACCCACCCGGCCTGATGCCACAGCGTGGGCACCACCTCCAGCCGCGCCCCGCCGTAGTTCATCGTCCAGTTGATGGTCTGCGGGCGGCCGGCCGGGGCCTTAATCTCCTCCCGCTGCGCGGCCGCGATATTTTTCTTCTTCGTGCCGCGCCGGGCCAGTGCCCCCAATCCGGCAACGCCGGCCAGCGCCACACAGCATCCAAACAATGTTCGTTTCATGCTCTCCCCCCCTCTCCGCACCGCGGCAGGCTGCCGGGTGCGCTTCGTGGTTGCTGCTGCTTTTTATTCACCGCCGCCTTTTTAAGCGGTATGGGCCTATCATACCACAGCATGCCGCTGCCCCCGCAAGCCGGGAACAGCGGCGTCGTTTCGTTTTATTTCAGTTCCTGGCAGGGCAGGCAGGTACGCACCATGAACCAACCGTTTTCCTCCCGGGTTTCAAAGCTGCCGCCGTGCAGGGCAAGAATGCGCTTGCAGGTTTTCAGGCCCAGCCCCGTGCTTTCTGCACCTGGGCGCGGGTGCACCCGGTTGCTTCCAGCTTCAAACCGACCGTCCCGCCGCCAGCGCAGCTTCAGCGGGGCCGAAGGGTCGGCATACTTGCGCAGGTTTGAAATCATGTTGTTCCAGCGCGCGGCGCAGCAGGCCCACGTCCACCCGGCAGGCACTTGGGCCGGGGTGTCCCGCTCCACCGAAAGCCCTGATCTTCCAGGAGAAAACAGCCCTTCTTCCAGCGTCTGCATCAAAACGCAGCGCAGTCCACCACCGTTTCCAGCTTGGGGGCATCCTCCCGGCCATACACCAAAAAGAATTCAAACAGCTTATCGCTCAGGTCTTTTCAGCTCGTAGGCCTTTGCGGCTGTTTTCCAAGCAGGCGCGGGCCTGCTCCTGGTCTTGGTAGCACCGGTGGTCAAAATGTCCAGGTAACCGATCAGTGAGGTCGCGGGGTGCGGTCGTGGCTCATCGCGGTGATCAGCTCCCTGGTTGGCCTGCCGGCCGCTTCTTCCCCGCCTGGCGCTGGATGATGCTTTTTGCGCATGGCGTCAATGCTGGCGGCCAGCTCACCCAGCTCGTCCCTGCCTTTATCGTGATCGGGTGCTCCAGGTCACCGCCCCTCCAGCAGGGCCAGCTCTTCTTTCAGCTGGTAGATGTACCGGGTCTTGCTGCGGATGGCCAGCAAAAACAGCACTAGAACTATACCGCCTGCAAGCGCCAGTGCCCCTCGGTACGCGGCCGTGTAATACTCACTGGGCTCCAAAATCAACCATCCAGACCATAGCCGCCCCATCCGCCAATTGCAGGACATAACTGGGCTGCCAGGTCTCGGTGGCGGCGCTGCCCTCGACCCGGTTTCCGTACTCATCGTAGATCTCTCCGGTATTTCTCCGGGCTGATACAAACCACTGGAATCATACCGCACTGTATCCTCCCGGAACACCGTAAACATCCGAGCCTTCTGCCGGTCGCTCCATTTGTTCAAAATGCATCCGACATCGCTGCCGCTCACGCCATTCTCGGTTTACATACTGCTGCAATTCGTTTTTGGCCTGAGTATTGCGCACTCCCTGGGCACCTGCATCATAGATCACCCGGTCGATCTCCGCATAGGCCACAGACAGTGTACACCGGTACCACCACGGCCACAGCCAGCGCCGCTGCCAATGCGGGCCAGCAATTCCGCACTCAGTGAGCGAAGGAAGCGCACCCGTTTCCTTACCAACCCGGTATCCCTTTCCCCACACGTTGCGGATGATCTGCGGGTTTTGCGGGTCATCCTCCAGCTTCCGGCGCAGATTTCGGATGTGTACCATAATGGTATTTCCCGAGGAATACAAGTACGGCTCTCCCCACACCTGCTCGTAGATGTCCTGTGCGGAGAAAATGCGCTGCCGTTCACTGGCCAGCAGCAGGAGAATGCGGTATTCAAATCGGTCACGGTCATGCTCAATGACGATGACGGTGGCGCCGTGCTCGATCAGGGTCTGGAACACGCCGAGCAGAACCTGCACATCGGCGGGGTGCAGGCCGATGGTGGGCTCATCAAAGACAAACAGAGAGTCCGACTGGGCTTTGCCCATCTCGCTGGCCAGCTTCAGGCGCTGGGCCTCGCCGCCGGAAAGGCCGGGCGTTTCCTCGCCAAGGGTCAGGTAGCCAAGGCCGAGTTCCTGTAAAACAGTCAGCCGCTGGCGCACCACCGGCCAGTCGGCACAGGCGGTCAGGGCAGTGTTCACATCCATATCCATCAGCTGCGGCAGGGAATATCTGGTTCCGGACTTGCTGGTGTAAAAAATCTGCCCGGCCTCCTTGGCATAGCGGGAACCGCGGCATTCGGGGCAGGGAATCTCCACATCCGGCAAAAACTGTACATCCAGGCTGATGCTGCCGGTGCCATCGCACACGGGGCAGCGCAGCTTGCCCGTGTTGTAGGAAAAATCGCCCGCTTTATACCCGGCCTGCCTGGCATCCGGGGTGGCGGCAAACTTTTTGCGCAGCTCATCATGCACATTGGCATAGGTGGCCACGGTGGAGCGCACATTGATGCCAATGGGTGCGGCATCGATCAGCTTGACCTGGGTGATGCCGTCCGGCACAATAGAGCGTACATGCTCCGGCAGCTTTTGGCCGTGGATGGCGGCGTTCAGGCCGGGAACCAGGCTTTCCAGCACAAGGGTGGTCTTGCCGGAGCCGGAAACCCCGGTCACCACAGTCAGCCGCCCCTTGGGAATTTCGATGTCCAGCGGCTTTACGGTGTGGATGGCGTTGGTGGAAAGCTGAATGCGCCCCAGCGCGAACAACTCGCTTTGCGGGGCCTGGGGTCGCAGGCACTGCGCTTTGCCCGCCAGGAACGGCCCAATGCGGGAAGCAGCGTTTGCTTCAATGGCCGGGATGCTGCCCTGGGCAATCACCTGGCCGCCGCCCGCACCGGCCTGCGGCCCCATCTCAATCAGCCAATCGGCTTCGGATAGAATCTGGGTATCATGGTCCACCAGAATGACCGAGTTGCCGTCGTGGATCAGGTCCTGCATCACGCCGGTCAGGCCGGTGATGTTGGCGGGGTGCAGCCCAATAGAGGGTTCATCCAGCACATACAGAACGCCGGTAGTGCGGTTGCGCACCGCGCGGGCCAGCTGCATACGCTGGCGCTCGCCGGTGGAAAGGGTAGCCGCGGCGCGGTCCAACGCCAGGTAGCCCAGCCCCAGGTCCATCAGCCGCTTGGCCACCGTTTGGAACGATTCACAGATGCTCTGCGCCATGGGGCGCATTTCTTCCGGCAGGGCGGCGGGAACCCCGCTTACCCAGGCAACCAGGTCGGAAAGGGTCATGCGGCAGGCTTCATCCAGCGGGATACCCTGCAGCCTGGGCGCGCGGGCTGCAGCGCACAGCCGGGAACCGCCGCAGTCCGGGCAGATATCCTGACGCAAAAACTTTTCCACCCGCTTCATGCCTTTTTCGTCCTTGACTTTGGAGAGTGCGTTTTCCACCGTGCGTACGGCGCTGTAATAGGTAAAATCCAGTTCCCCGGCCTGCTCGCTGTTTTTGGAGTGGTAGAAAATGTGCTTCTTCTCAGCCGGGCCGTCATAGACGATCTCTTTCTCCACATCGGTCAGGTCGCGGAACGGCACATCGGTGCGCACCCCCATGGCGCGACAGACATCGGTCATCAGCGACCACATCAAAGAGTTCCAGGGAGCCACAGCGCCCTCGTCAATGGTCAGGCTTTCGTCCGGCACAAGGGTGGCGCGGTCAACGGTCTGTACGGTGCCGGTGCCGCCGCAGGTGCGGCAGGCACCCTGGCTGTTAAAGGCAAGCTCTTCCGCCGAAGGGGCGTAAAAGCGGGCCCCGCATTCGGGGCAGATCAGCTCGTCGATGTCCGCCCAGAAGCGCATCTCCGCGGTTTCAGGTGCCGCATGGGCAAGCAGCGTGACCAGCCTTCGCTTTTGAGGGCTGAGGAATCCGCCGTGATAAATCACCAGCTCGTCCGGCTGCATTTCCGCCATCACATACGCATCGTAGTTGGTTTTGTTCTCAAAAAAGTGATGCACCCTATGCCGGCCAGATCAATTGCCGTAATGGAATCGACCAGCGTCCGGGCAGCGCCAAACCATAGGGTGCAGCGCCAATGCAATGCTCCCACGGTTTGTCAAACCGTACAATTTCCGGCCAGTTCATACAGTTCCGGGCGCGTAAATTCCAAGAAACGCCAATTGTTCCTTTACGCCAAGCTCCTGTTCATTGCAGGCAAACGCCAACTCCGCATCGTATTCCCGTGCAATTTTTCAAGAACAAATCGCACACATTGCGCTCAAAGAATTTCGTATCTGAATAGCATCGGCTGCTGAATGCACGCATGGTTATACCGCCGGGCAGCGCGGAGTACTCGCGGAACGCGCGAAGCAGCGCCTGCAAACTTGCCGCATCCTTCCTGCAAAAAGCAGGGATTTTCCACCGCTCGACGGCAGCCTTACAGACGTCTTCCTTCCAGGCCGCGATCCAGGAAACGTCAACGCCTTCCAGTTCGCCATTCACCCTATCCGCAACCTGTTTTGCTCTCACGCTGGGATGCACCCGTTCGGCCGCCGCATAGCACGGCATAACCTGCTCCAGGCGCAGAATGACGGTTGAAAGGACGGGCCAGCCTTTTACCCACTCCAACCACACCAGCTGCTGCGCTTCCAGCGCTCTGGCCGCCTCGTTGTAGGCATCTCGGATGTCCGCGTTCTGATAAACGTACTCCGGCAGTTCGTTCTTTCCCCACCCGCAGCATAACCCGCCGGGTGGATGCCCCGGCTCATGAAGGTGCCTGCTCTTTTCGTATTTGTCCAAAAGGCGGTTCAGGATCGTGCGCTGTTCGGTCATTGGGCAATCTCCTTGCCAAAGGTCAGAATATGCATTTGGTACTTTGTCTTTGTTCACCAGCAACGTGCAATCGGCAATGGGCATAATGTCCGCAACCTTGTCGGGCGGTGTGTGCAGATGATGGCCTGCAGTCCCATTTTTCGCAGCAGGCGGACGCTCTCGACAATGCGCTCGCTGTCCATCTTATTAAATGCCTCGTCAAACACGACCAGCCGCACCGTATTGCCGAAAAACGGAGGTGTCGTTTACGCGGTAAAGCTTTACGCGCAAAGGACGCCAAACCGAATGTAGAACGGCGTCTGTGTTTCGCCGCCGATTTGGTGTTCAGCGTCTGCGAGAGCAGTTGTTTTGTCCCATTGCCCTGGTCGGTCGTTTCCAAATCAAACTTCAGATAGGTTCGGAAGTCTGTAAAGTAGCGCTGGATGTTTTCCTGCAATTCGCTCTGCTTGCGGGCATTCAGCTGCTCATCGTCGGCCATGGTAATTGGCTGAACAGCTTCGATCAGCGCCCGTATTTGTTCTGGAACGGCAGCGCGAACAAACCCACGTCGCCTTCCATAAGTTCCGGGGCCATGATCATATCGTAATATTCCGCGTAATCCGGATTGCGCTCCACACGAAACTGGTAGCGGTCCGTTCCAAATTGTGCATGGCGCAGGGCGCGGTTCAGATTTTTTACTTGGGTCTGCACCTGATCAATGCTCGATTTCAGCTTGGCCAGAAAATCATTCTGAACTGCTCCAGGGCGCTCTCCTGCGCCGTTTTGATCTTTCGTGGTACTGCGGCAGCTCGCTTTCTTCTAAGCGCCGCTGCTCAGCCGCATACTCGTTGTCCATCGCTTCAATGCGGAACGCATAGAACTTAAACCGATCGGCATACTCTCTGCGCGCGGCGAAGAGTTTGTCCTTTGCAGCGTCCTGTTCCTGTGCGCTTTGCTCCACAAGGCTGCTGAATTTTTTGAAAGAAAAACAGCCTCCGCGCGCTTCAGACGGTCAAATTCCTGCTGATATTGGGGAATGTCACCCACGTTTTCCTGGTATTCACAGGGGAACTCTTCCGCCAGGCGATCCTGCATCGCCTTCAGCTGCCGATGCTGCTCCGGCAGCAGCTCATCATCAAGCTGCCGAATCCGTTCCTTGAACTGGCCGACCTGCGTGTTTTGGCCATCCTTTTCGCGGTTCAGCTTCAGATTCTCATCGCTGAGGGCCTTGATGGCAGCTTGCTGTTCTTCCAACCACTGGAAATCCGTTTTGGAGAGCTGCGCATCCACCTTGGCAATCTCGCCTGCAATCTCTGCACAGCGCCGATGGCCGCCTGCTTTTCCGCAATCGTGTTCTGCACAAAGAACTGCGTAAACAACGGTTCTTTTTCCGGTTCAAGAAGCTGCCGGATGGGCTTCCAATGGTGCAGTTCCACTTCAATCTGCTTCCGTTCTTCTTCAACCGGGAAATTCTCAGGCTTACGGCGTAGTGACCAATAAACGCGTTCTCCATCCGGTCGCGCTGCATGGAACGCGCCACATAGCCCTGGTAGAGCATACCGTCTTCCGTAATGGCCGTTTTGAAATTTCGCAGCTGCTCAACCGTTTCGCAGCAGACAACGCGGCCCAGCAAGTAATCCATGTAGCTGCGCGCCAACTGGTTTTCTGTATTCACTTTCTTCGCAAGGCTGTCGTCACGCGGGCGGATCGTTTCCCGTTCGCGGAGCTTCCCCACGTCTACGAGGCCGAACGACATAGGGCCGAACTCTTTTTTTGAACCGATTGAAAATTGACAGTGCCTGCTTGTAATACGCTGGGTCCACCAAAAGATAAAATTTCTGCGTGTGCAGGTATCCCTCCACCGCGCCGCGCCAATGTTCATCGGCAACTTCCAGCACATCCGCCAAAATATCAATGGCCACCGGCAGCCCACCTGGCGCTCCAGCTCATCGGCCAATCTCTTTTTTAATTGCAGCAAACCTCTCGGGTAATCTTTAATGTTCTTTCGCAGGTTTGCAAGGGCCGCATTCTTCTGATCCCGCTGTTCGTTCCATTCCGCCAGTCGGTCATCCAGTTTGTGCTGAGCGTTTCGGAGTACTCCCGAAAACGCAGCGACCGCCCGCTGGGCGTTTTTCAAACGATTCCAGCAGATGAGAAAAACAGCGCGCCATTTTCGGGTGCAAGGAACGCACAGGCATCCAGAACGCCACGGGCCGCTTTCTGCACAGGCAAAAAGCGTTTCTTCCGCCTCCTGTTCGAGGATCTTGCCGCACAGGCTTTTCAGGCGAAGCACTTCCGCTTGAACCTGCTGCGCCAGGGCCTGCAGCCCCTGGTTCAGCCGGTTCTGTTCCTCCAGCAGCGCCTGCCTGCGGCTGTCCAGCTTCTCCTTCTCCTGCGACAGGCGGCTCTGGTCACAAATCACCTCGAGCTTGCGTCTGTGGTCATCGTTCTGCGCAATCTGGTTTGAGATTTCCCGGATTCGTTTCTCGGTTGCCGTTAATGTTTCGGTGCAATCCTGCTTTTCCAGTTCGAGCTGGTGAAGCTTCGACTGCAGCATCTCCTTTTGAGACCACTGCACCAAAAATTCTGGACTCTCCAGCGTTCGATTGCCTGATTCATTGCGCGATATAGGCCGCTGATTTTTTTCAAAGCGGCCAGTTTCTCCTCCAGGCGCTGCGCGAACACCTCCTGACTCTTATAATCCCGGATGTTCTGCTGCATGGCTTCAATATCCAGCTTGTCCGGTGTGTCGCAGATGTTCTCGGTAATAAACTTCTGAATGTCCACGATTGGCCGGAACGAAACCGCCTTTTTCAGCATTCGGAGAACCTGTTCGTTGTGAACATTCCAGCGGGAGAGCATATTCCGGCGATATTCCCTCTGTGTATCGTAGATTTCGGCCCGGGCGTAGTTCTGCCTCAAAAGAGGCGCAGTGCAGGGATCTCCATGGCCTCACCATTTTCGATGAAGCAATTTTCCGGCAGCGTACCTATATAAATAAAGAAGCGTTCCTGCCGGCTGCCGTCGCTGCGGCAATCAAAAACGACGCCGGTGACAAAACTGGTGCCTTCCGCCTCATCCTGAAATTCGCACGCAATGTAGCTGGAAAAGTCCTTCCCCCGGCGGGAGTACGGGTTATTTTCGTCCATGTCGGCCCGCAGATATCCGTCCAGCGTCCGCTGAGATTTCTCATTGGCCGCCTGATTGAAGTTGCGGGAGTTCGTTTCGCCCAACAGCACAATTTGAAGTGCGTCGATCACCGTTGATTTTCCTGCGCCGTTCTTTCCGGTCAAAAAGTTCACGTTGCCCACTTCGATGAGCTCTTTGCTGAAATACAGCCAGTTAATCAACAGAATCTTCTTCAGCTTCTTCATCAGCGTCCTCCTTTTCCCAGTACGGATACAACGGTATTCAGCTTCTCGCCGGATACGGCGGTCAGAATCGTCGGCAGAATCACAAATTTGCAGCTGCCCTGATTGAACTTTCCGTCCACGCGCTGAATGATGGCATGGTTTTCCAGCAGGGTCAGCGCCCGCTTCACCTTCCTCCATATTGGGCTTTGCCGGCAAAATTGCATAGTCCGTCACGACCTTTTCCAGCACATCACGCACCGTGCAGAAGGCATCCTGCTCCAAGCCAAGCTGGTCCTGATTGTCTTCATAGATCATGCGCAGGGCAAGCAGAATGGCGGTTTCTTTCTTGCTCAGGTTGCAGCGGTTTGCCTCATCGGTGTTGATGACATAGAAGTAGCCATTGAGTGGATCGTTGTGCAGTTCCCAATCCAGAAGGCCAAGATACTCCTGCACGGCCTCATAATGCAGCGACAGAAAGGTATAGTCCGGGTTGTTCACCCGCCCTTTTCCGGGGCGATACAGGGTTCGCGGCACATAGGTTCGGCTGAGCAGCTGGTTGCATACCAGCTTGAACTGCTCCAGCTCCTTCGACGTTGCCTGCTGAATAAAATCAAAATTCATCTCTTCTTCTCCTTTCGGCGAATCTGCATCTGGGGATGGGTAGCCATATTCGCTGAAGGTGCCTTCCAACTCCTTGATTTGATACTGGGCAGAGGGGTCCTGGCTTGTCAGCACCGCCAACAAGCTCATGATGTAGGCTTTGTCATCCTGAATTTTCAAATCTTTGAACTCGCGAATCTCTGCATCGCCCAGCCATCCGCGCACATACGCCGCAATGGCCGCGCGGCCGTATTCCGAGCGCAGCAGCTTCCCGGCTTGGGCGATCGCATCGGCATCCGGATTGGGTTCCTGTATCAGAACGGGAGCGGCTTTGGTGCGTTTCCCGGGGCGTTTCCGGAACCACAGGCTCTTTTCGGAGAGGAACGACTGTTCGTAAAAGCTGAAATGCGGGCTGTATCTGGTCTACCAGATCGCCCGCACGGCGATTTCGCGACAATGCGGTAAGCAAAACATTCAGGTTTCCGCGAACGTTTTGGTCCCCGGTTCATCAGGTTTTCCACTTTTTGGGTTGCGGCCCTTGTGCAGCGGCGAACCTGTGTGTCAATCTCATCCAGGTAGTCGTGCTCCAGGTTGTCGTATCGCTCATCCACCCAGAAAATTTTCTGCAGCAGATCCGAACGGCAGTTCTCCACGGTATCCCCACGCTTATCCTGCAATGCCGCGTTGGCCATGGCAAGCAGCAGAGCGTCGTCCTCCTCCCAGTTTTTCAGGACGGATTGAATCGGCACGCGGTATTTGGGGGGACGGAGTCCTTAATTTTCAAAGGGCGGATGTATGCTTCGATCACCTTCTGCCCCAAATCGTCAAAATGGGAGGCCAGCACCTGATTGACGTCCTGCATGTCGCTCTGCATCCGGAAATAGCGCTTCACATTGTGATACACCATCTGCAGCAGCTTGATCAGCTCGCTTGTGTACTCATAAGCACTGTAAACGGCAGCCATTTTTTTCATAGACGTTTCCGACCTCATTCGCCACCTTCAGCGAGGAATAGGTGTTGAACACATACGAATACCCCCGCACGGGGCTGTCATCCCGAAGCTGGTGAAACAGCTCCAACAGGCGGCTGCTGTAACCGGGAACGGTGATGTACTCCTCGAAATCATCTCCCCGTTCTTTTTCAAACCAGCCCTTTGGAACAGAGCTTGCGGATCAAAAAAAGCGGGCCCGACCGGAGATGTCCCAGTTCCTCCTCGTCAATGTCCTCGCCTTCGAAGGTCGCATCCGCCAGCTGCTCCAACTTGCTGCGCAGCATGGAATAAAATACGTCCTCACGTATTTTCAGGTTGTCTCGATATGCGCTGTATAGCACGTCCAGTGCGTCTGCATAGAGCACACGGTTCGGTGAGGCCAGAGGTGAAAAAAGTTCACTCGGTATCACGTCAAAGAATTTCATGAAACTTCCTCCTACAGGAGATAACGATAATGGGGCACTTGATCCGGACTCCGGGCGGGGCATTGACGCCGGCAGACGACCGAATGAACGTGGGGTGCATTGTTCCCCCACCAGCTTATTTTTTTTTTTTACTTTTGCTGAAATCAGCCGATTCCGCCGCCAAGTGATGTTGATTGGCTGGCCGCCCTCGTGTTTGACGCAGCGCGCTGTACCTAGGTAAGTATCGTCCTCCGCGCCGCTGTCCGCATGATCCGCCACAAGATCGCAGACAACCGGCTGCACTTTCTGATGATCGATGCAGTGCCGGCTGATGGGAGAGGTTTTTCCGCTGTTGTGCTTTGTCTATAAAGATCGACTTTATTATACAGCTTTACTCGTTTATACGACAAGAGTTTCGCACTGCGGTGCGAAACTCTCTGCAAATTTGTCAGTCGGTTGGGTCGAGGGCGCGCATGTAAAAGGGTGGTGCAGCGATTGCAGACCGTATGGCAGTTCAACCAAACATATAAGACGTAAGACGATTTTTTTATCTTTTATTTTCCTTGTTCAGGATGTATTGCAGCCCCCGCAAGGTTCCCCGCCGGCTCAAAAGAATTTTCTTGCTTTTAAGCCAAAATGGCACTAAACTTAAATAG
>VOFC01005133.1_pt1 | contig 29213 bp, 36 predicted proteins | sample 5384161 | NCBI WGS metagenome assembly VOFC01 (sample SAMN12384722, study PRJNA508395) | human gut metagenome | isolation source: healthy gut B | host: Homo sapiens | reverse complement strand
ATCACGGACAAGAAAAAGCGACCCGGAAAACACCTGGTCTACCAAAGAGCACATCATCCGAACGAAAATCTTACCGTATTTCAAAGAAAACGGTTCAGCGAGATAAAGCCGATCGTCCAGATCGGCAACAAAGATGATATGGGTGTCCTGACCGAGAATGGCGCACTGGCAAAGGAACTGCTGGACGAGTATATGCAGGGCTTCCAAGAGCGGAACCCGACACTGCGGGTGTTCGGGGCTTTCCTCCACATGGACGAAGCTACGCCCCATCTGCACATCGACTTCGTGCCGTATGTGTCCGGCTGGAAGGGCAAAGGACTGGACACCAAGGTTTCCCTGAAGCAGGCGCTGAAGGCCTTGGGCTTTGCAGGCGGCCGCCGTGATGGAGCGGCACGGCATCGAGTGGGAACAGAAAGGCACCCACGAAGAGCACCTGTCTGTGCTGGACTTCAAAAAGCAGGAGCGTAGTAAAGAGGTAGCGGCTCTGGAAGCTGCCAAGCAGGAGTGCCAGACCGGCCTGACCGAGATGCAGGAGCAGCTGGAAACGGTACAGACAGCCGTAGAAGCCGCTGAACAGCGGGTACAGAAAGCAGAGCTGACCTACCAGAAGCAGAGCCAGAAGCTGAACAAGCTGGCTCCCATCATGGAAGGTTTGGAAAACCTGTCAGCGCAGTACTCCCAGCGGCCAGAAGAATGGGTGCCGGAAGCAGCCACATTTGAGACCGCCAAGAGCTATCGTGAGAAGAAGGCTATGCCGCTGATCCAGAAGTTGGTGAAGGTACTCTTTGCCCTCCATCGGAAGTACTGGGAGGTCAAGGATGAGCGGGATAAGTATCTGCACTTCTATCAGGACGAGAAGAAAGGCTACCCATCATCTAAGCCAGCGGCTGAAAGAGGTGGAGGCTGAAAACTCTCAGCTCTATGCGATGAAACGTGATTTCAGGCGAGTATGGAATTATTTCGGTGCCGAAAAGATGCAGCAGGTCATTGGGCTTATGAGGGAGCAGGAGCAGACCACAGATAGGAGCCAGAAGAAGAACAGGCAGAACAGCATAGAGCGGTAAGCATAGCAGACCCCCGCCAGCGGATGCTGGCGGGGGCTGTACATATAGGGGCAACTTTTCGGAAAATCCGAAGAGTTCAGGGCAGTTGTTAAGCGTTGCTTAATAACTTGGGCGGTCTGTCAACTATCCGGGATTTCCAGATGGTTCGAGTTTGGTGATGGGAATCATTAAGAAAAACTTAATGGTTGGAGCTTTTGAACAGGAAAGATTGAAAGAAAAAAAAAGCATATTTGGTATAATCAGAAAAAATGATGGAGATGGACTGCGGCGTGAAAATTGAAGAAGGTCGAATTATAAATGACTTTATCGAACCGAATAAGTGCCAATATGCAATTCCTGTTTACCAACGCAACTATGAATGGTCAGCTGAACAGTGTAGGAAACTGTTTGTCGATGTAGTAACTGCGCATAAAAGAGATCGTAGACATTTTTGCGGATCGGTTGTATATGCGCCTTTGAAGAGCGAAAAGAAAATCAACTACTATGTTGTTATTGATGGTCAGCAGCGACTGACAACAATTTATATTCTGATAAAAGCACTGATAGATAAAGCTGTTACAGATGAGGAAAAGAAATCGTTGGCGGAAGTTCTATTCAATGTTGACAAATTCAAAAGATACAATATTGATGATTCTAGCAAACTAAAGCTAAAGCCAATAAAAAGCGATAATAATCAACTCATGCTGTTGATGGAAGATCATGCTGAACAGATGGATAGGACGAGTGGCATTTATCGGAACTATGAGCTGTTTTGCGATTTGATTCAGGAATTTTTAAATGATAACCCGGACATGGGGGTTGGCAATATCTACGATGGTCTTGAACATTTGACCTGCGCAGAGATTAAGCTGGATGATGATGACGATAATGCACAGGAAATTTTTGAACGAATCAATTCTACAGGCGTTCCGCTAAGTTTGTCGGATAAAATCCGAAACTTTGTTTTGATGACAGATACAGACCAAGATCGTTTATATGAGGATTACTGGCTGAAAGCAGAGCAGATGCTGTCCAAAGATCAGTTGGAGGGATTCTTCCTTGACTATCTGAATTTCAAAATGGATGGATTTGCTAAGGAGAGTACGGCCTACGATGAGTTTAAAGCCCTCTACTCACGTGGGCAGTATACCAATGAGTCCATGCTGAAGGAAATTCTGCATTATGCTCAACAGTATCATGCTTTTTACTACGGCGATGAACAACGCCTGAGCAGTACAGCAAATCAGTTACTGAAAGGCCTCCGAACCCTGAAACAAACGACAGTGTATTTGTTCTTGTTCAGCGTGTTTGACGACTTTGAGGCTGGTGTGATTGATGATGAAACGCTCTGCAAGGTTCTACGACTGCTGCTGAATTACAGCATCCGCCGCTTGATTTGTGAAGTGGGTTCGAATTCGCTGCGTGGCTTATATAAGACTCTTTATGGACGTGTGTTTAATCGACCGGAAAATAAGAACAATTACTATGATGCTATTGTGTCCTTCCTGCTGCAGCTGACATCTAAGGATGTGATGCCCAGCGATGCGGAGTTCGTAGTAGCATTGAAAGAACGTAATCTTTATCGGAAGAACGCGCTGTGTAAGTATTTGCTTGTGGCAATCGAAAATCAGGGTAAAGAGCAAATCAAGACAGATGCTTTGACATCGAGCATATCATGCCGCAGAACAAGAATCTATCGACTGCATGGCAGAGAATGCTTGGTACGGATTGGGAGTTAGTGCGAGAACGATATCTGCATACATTGGGTAATTTAACGCTGACAGGTTATAACAGTGAACTAGGTGATCTGCCGTTTGCAGAGAAACTTGATAAGCTTGCAGAGGAAAATACTCATGTTACCGTCCTTTATAGTGATGTAAAGAACAAAACAGAGTGGAATGCGCAGACAATGGAATCTCGTGCAGAGCGTCTATCTGAAGAGGTTTTGAAACTCTTTCCCATTGAGTTGCCAACAACAAAGGTTGATTTTTCTGATCCGCGCTATCGGCTGTACACGGTGTCTGACCCACGTAATGCGACCTATAAGTTCGTCAACTACTATGAGCTTCTAGGTGAAAGAGTCAGTGCTGATAGTTTTGCCTTTATGGTTCGTTCGGTGGCTGGTAAGCTGTACGACTTAAACAGTAGCATTATTGATCGTATGGCGCGAAATTTGGAAGTGTTTCCAGCGTGGCAAAATCCGGTATTTGCTTACGATAAGGACGCCATCCGAAATGCAGTAAAGCTGAAAAATGACAGCGATATTTACATCAGCACGGGATATTCTGCGTATGACTGCATCTGTTTTATCAAGGCACTTTTGAAGAAGTATGACCTTGATTTGGAAGAAGACTTTGTTTACAGTGCTCGGCCAAATAGCACAGCATTGGCTGGAATAAATTGGAAAAATATTGCACAGGAGTGGTGCGAAGAACGGGACAAGAGAGGTGAAATTGTATTTGATATAAAGAATTGCGAAGGCAGATATGTCCGTTTTACAACCCCATTCTTGAATAGCGTGATACCGACAAATGAAGACATACTAAGTCCATGGAAGACAAACAATTACTATTTCTATGAAATTACGAGCGATAAAAATGAGTTGTATGTACAACTTTATTTTTACTGTAAGGGCATTACCGACGAAATGCGAACGGCATTCCAGAAGTTGGCTAATCTAACCGATGGAGGAAAGTTGACACAGGGATACAGATTATTCTTCAAATCATCTGTATTTACTCAGGCAGAGAATAGTACGAAGTCGGAAATCAAGAATCACTTATATCGATGCTTAGAAGAAGTGCGTGCGTTTGAAATGACAATTCAAGATAAATGGGACTCCTAAAAGGCAGTTGCATCCTGAACGTAAATACGTTATAATACTCCCAGAGATCCCGCTGGTTGTGTGATACTATCCTGATACTAAAAAATTCATCAAGGCACATCTAGCACAGCAATCTCATGGAAAAGTGAACATCCAAGAACAGATTTACTAAACAAATTTGCTTAGTAACAATTAAGACTTACCGAGCTTGAGTAATTGAAAAATTGTTAAGAATCCCAGGAAAGAAACGAAAAAACGTAGCTTTCCTGGGATTTTGACATTCTTTTTGAGCACGGAATGGTAAAATTCGGTGTGGGGCTTATCCACGAAGGAAGAAAACTATAACATGAAAGCAGCTGAAATAAGTTTCAGAGATGTTTATCACCGGGTCTGCTTTGTTAAAGCGGGCAAGAACTATGAAGCGATGACACAGCATCTTCCCAATCATGAGCAAGGAAATGGAACACTGGTTTATGGATATATTGATCACCAGTGTGGGCTTACTTACGAGATCCTTGCCTGTGCGAAACAGAATGAAAGCGGGAGCAGTGAGGTGTTCCAGGGAACGATACGGTTTCGCTCAAATTCCGTGCGGGAAGCATTGCGGAAGATGAGCTCTTTGTGATCACAGAGGATGAACAGCTACGAAAGACGTATCAGAACAAAATTGATGCGATCGAGCGACACTACAGGAATTGTGATGAGATCGAAGCCACAAGAAAGGTAGAGGCAATCGACACCAGCAGGAGCCCGGAGTTTCCGGATGATGTCCTTGTAATTTTGATCCACGGGAATAATGCGCCGGAAGGTTGTTGGGTCCGCTGCGAAAAAATCGCAGATGGGATGATGGCAGGCACGCTCTTGAATGAACCGGATTCTGATTTTGGTGTTCATCGGGGAGATTTGATTTCGTTTGGAATCGCACAGCAGGGCGATCGGCTTCTGTGTGTGGCGGTACTGTAACGATTCATAAAACAGCTGCCTGTCTGACCCCACAAACCGGCATCCTTTGCGTGGTCTTTGCATATACTGGAAATCAGAACAATGCAAAGACGCACAAAGAGGAGGATGCTGCCTATGCTGGAACAACTTCGACCGATGCAAAACGACCACACCCTGCTGTCGCCGCGCATCCCGCGGGATACGGAACACGAGCGCTACCACCCGGAACTGGAAGAGGAGCTGAAGGAATGCCTGTTCTGCCTCAAGCGCAACGAAATGATGTTTGATCTGGAGGTGGACACCGACCTGATCGAGCAGCGCATTTATGAGCGGCAGGCACTGCTGTGCCGCTACCGGTACTTACTGGCCCGTGCACGGGAGTTGGGGCTGCACACCGTGCTGACGAAATATCAGCCGCAGATATGACGGGGCGATTTATCGGAACAAAAATCTTGACAGAAGGCGTCGGATGTGTTATCCTAGTTCAAGATAAATGCATGGTGGGGCAGTCCCCGGCATGAGGAAATTTTGAGAGTTAGAGAGGTTTCTACTATGGAACGTATTAAGACGATTGCTACTCGTGACCTGACCAAGAGCGTGAAGACCGGCGGCTGCGGCGAGTGCCAGACTTCCTGCCAGTCCGCTTGCAAGACCTCCTGCGGCGTGGCTAACCAGCAGTGCGAGAACAGCAACAAGTAATTTCTGCAAACCCTATGCCGCCTTTGCCGGGCGGCATTTTTTGTGTATCAAACTGGAATGGAGTAAAACATGGTACATCAGTATCAATTGAACGGTTATAACATCGTGCTGGACACCTGCAGCGGTTCGGTGCATGTGGTGGATGACGTGGCCTATGACGTCATTGCCATGTATCAGGATCACACTGCCGACCAGATCGTCTCGGCTATGATGGACAAATACGGCAGCCGCCCGGACGTCACCGAAGAGGACCTGCGCCAGTGCATCGACGACGTGACCAGCCTGAAGGAAGCCGGCAAGCTGTGGAGCCCGGATGTCTACGAAAACATGGCGTTCGACTTCAAGAACCGCAGCACCGTGGTGAAGGCGCTGTGCCTGCATGTGGCGCACACCTGCAACCTGAACTGTTCCTACTGCTTCGCCAGTCAGGGCAAGTATCACGGCGACCGCGCGCTGATGAGCTTTGAGGTGGGCAAGCGCGCCATGGATTTCCTGATCGAGAACAGCGGCACCCGCCGCAATCTGGAAGTGGACTTCTTCGGCGGCGAACCTCTGATGAACTTTGACATGGTCAAAAAGCTGGTGGCCTACTGCCGCGAGCAGGAGAAGATCCACAACAAGAACTTCCGCTTTACCATGACCACCAACGGTGTGCTGATCGACGACGATGTCATCGACTTCTGCAATAAGGAGTGCCACAACGTGGTGCTGAGCCTGGATGGCCGCAAGGAAGTGAACGACCGCTTCCGCAAGGACTATGCCGGCCGCGGCAGTTACGACACCATCGTGCCCAAGTTCCAGGAGTTCGTGAAGAAGCGCGGCGACAAGAACTACTACATGCGCGGCACCTACACTCACTACAACACCGACTTTACCAACGACATCTTCCACATGGCGGACCTCGGCTTTACCGAGCTGAGCATGGAGCCGGTGGTGTCCAAGCCCGGTGACCCCAGCGCCCTGACCGCAGAAGATCTGCCCATCCTGAAGGAGCAGTACGAGATCCTGGCCAAGGAGATGATCAAGCGCGACCGCGAGGGCCGTGGCTTCACCTTCTACCACTACATGATCGACCTGACCGGCGGCCCCTGCATCTACAAGCGCATTTCGGGCTGCGGTTCCGGCACCGAGTACATGGCCGTGACCCCCTGGGGCGACCTGTACCCCTGCCATCAGTTCGTGGGCGACCCCAAGTACCTGATGGGCGACATCTGGAAGGGCGTCACCAACACGGCCGTGCGGGATGAGTTCAAGCACTGCAACGCCTATGCCCGCAAGGAGTGCAAGGACTGCTGGGCCAAGCTGTATTGCTCCGGCGGCTGCGCTGCCAACTCTTATCATGCCACCGGCAGCATTACCGGTGTGTACGAGTACGGCTGTGAGCTGTTCAAGAAGCGCATGGAGTGCGCCATCATGATCAAGGTGGCGGAGAACCAGGAACTGGCTGCCCAGGGCATCGAGGTGCCCATTGAGCTGGGTTCCACCTGCAACGCCTGCGCAGACGGCGAAGCCTGCGAATAAGCATGGACACACCCATTGTGGATTTTGTGCGCGGCTATGCACAGTCCGGAACCTCCCGCCTGCACATGCCCGGACACAAGGGCCAGAGCCTGTTAGGCTTTGAGCCGCTGGACCTGACCGAGATCCGGGGCGCCGACGAGCTGTACGAGCCGGAGGGCATCATTGCCCAAAGCGAAGCAAACGCTACCCGGCTGTTCGGCACACAGCACACCTATTACAGCACCGAGGGCTCGTCCCAGTGCATCCGGGCCATGCTGTGTCTGGCACTGCAGGCCGCACCCCGGACCGGAATTCTCGGTAAAGCGGCAGGCGCACTGGATGAATTCCAGCTCGTTATAGCGTTTCCAGGCCAGGATATCTTCCTCGCGGATGCAGTACATGGGGCGGATGAGGGTCATGCCGGGAAAGTTGGTGCTGTGCAGCTTGGGCGGCATAGCCTGCAGCTGAGAGCCATAGAACATGCTCATCACGGTTGTTTCGATCACATCATTAAAATGATGCCCCAGTGCAATCTTGTTGCAGCCCAGCTCCTGAGCCTTGCTACAGGTAGCCGCGGCGCATGCGGGCGCAGAGGTAGCAGGGGTTCTTGTCAGTGTTGTTGGCAACGGAAAAGATGTTGCTCTCGAAAATGTTCACCGGGATGTGCAGCAGCCGGGCGTTGCTCTCGATCTTCTGGCGATTGATCTCATTATAGCCGGGGTCCATGACCAAAAACACCAACTCAAAGGGCACGTCGCTGTGGCGCTGCAGCTCCTGCATGAGTTTAGCCATCAGCATGCTGTCCTTGCCGCCGGAAATGCACACGGCAATTCGGTCACCGCCTGCACCAGTTCATAGCGCTTGACCGCCACAATAAAAGGGGTCCACAGCTCTTTGCGGTATTTTTTGATAATGCTGCGTTCAATCAGCTGATAGGGTTCCAGAGTTTTTTTCATGGGTTACCTCGTTTTACGGTTGGGTCAGAGTGCGGTAGCAGGCATCGAAAGCCTGTAAAAATCCGGTGATCTCCTCATCGGTGGTCCGGTGGCTCAGGCTGATGCGCCAAGAGGAAAGAGCGTTGCGGCGGTCGCGGCTCACGGCGAACACGGCCCGGGAGGGCAGTCCATCGGACGAACAGGCGGACTTGACCGAGACACACACCCCGCGTGCGTCCAGCTCCCGCTGGAACACGGTGCCCTTTACGCCCTTCACGCTCAGGTTCAAAATCTGCGGCACGGCGGCTTCTGGGCTGTTGATGCGCACTTTGGGGTAGTTGCCAGTTCGGTGCGCAGGCGGGCGTTCAGGCTGCGCACCCGCTCCACCCGCTCCGGCAGCTCGGTCATGGCCTTGTCCAGTGCAAGCGCCAGCGAGCAGGCCAGCGCCACGGTGGGGGTGCCGCTGCGGTAGATGGTGGCGCTCTCGCCGCCGTGGATGAGCGGTTCCAGCGCGAGGCCCCGCCGCTTGACCAGCACACCGATGCCGTTCAGCCCGTAGAATTTGTGGGCGGTCAGGCTCAGGGTGTCGATGCCCTCAAAAGAGGGAAGCGGCAGTTTGCCCACGGCTTGGGTGGCGTCTACATGCAGGTGGCAGTGGGGATAGTCCTTTAAAAGTGCGGCGATCTCGGTCACCGGCTGCACCACGCCCAGTTCGCTGTCCACGGCGGTGACGGCCACCAGAATGGTGTCCGGCCGCAGCAGCTCCCGCAGGTGGGCAAGGTCCACCGTGCCGTCCTGTTTGATGTCCACAAGGTCGATCTCGTACCCCTGCTCCTGCAGGGCAGTCAGCGTGCCGCTGACCGAGGAGTGCTCCAGCGGGGTGGAAATGATGTGTTTGCCGTGGTGACGCTCCAGCCGGGCGATGCTCTTCAGCGCAAAATTGTTGGCCTCGCTGGCACCGGATGTATAAATGATCTCCGCCGGCTGCACATTAAGGCTGCGGGCAATGCTCTGCGTGGCCTTGTCGATGGCGGCTTTGGCGGCGGCACCGGCCTGATGGCGGGAGTTCGCGTTGCCGGGGCAGCTGCGCTCCACCGCACAGAAGCGTTCCAGCACGGCCTCGTCCACCGGCGTGTTGGCAGAATAGTCCAGATAGATCATAGATCCTCCTGATCTTGTTCGGTATACAGATTATAATAGTAGGTAATATTATAGTGCGCTTTGGACCGGAATGCAAGAAAATTGGCAAAAAGGTTGCGGTGCAGGCGTAAATCTGCTATACTATCCAGTAAAGCCTGCCCGGCGGCCCGGTTTGGGGTGCGGGCGGACAGGCTTCTGGCCGGAACGGTTCCGGCGGTTTGGAAGACCCGGACGAAAGGAGAGAGCGGTATGCCGAATATGCATCGACTGCGCTGTTCTGTTTTTCCATTTTTCCGGGCGTCATTATTGTTCCCAATTCAGAAGGCACTGCCGTTCATCGCGGCAATGCCTCTTTTTTGGGTCGATGCAGGAGGTATACAAAATCCATGAGTAAAAGATCGATTACTCCAAGGGCATTTACGACGCGCGCCAGCTGGGTGCGGGCCGGATGTTCATCTGGGCGTGCAGCACATGTTCGCCATGTTCGGAGCAACGGTGCTGGTGCCGCTGCTCACCGGCCTGAGCGTTTCCACCACGCTGCTGTGCGCTGGTCTGGGCACGCTGCTGTTCCATCTTATCACCAAAAAGAAGGTCCCGGCATTCCTCGGCTCCTCCTTTGCCTACCTGGGCGGTTTCTCCATCGTGGCTCCCATGCTGGCTGATGCTGACGGCAACCTGACCGTTGTCAACACCAAGATGCTGCCTTATGCCTGTGCTGCCGTTGCATTCTCGGGTTTGGTCTACCTGGTGGCCAGCCTGCTGATCTCCACCTTTGGCATCCGCCGCATCATGAAGTTCTTCCCCCCGGTGGTCACTGGCCCCATCATCATCTCCATCGGCCTGATCCTGGCTCCCTCTGCCATCACAACTGCCAGGCCAACTGGCTGCTGGCCTTTGTGGCGCTGGGCGTGGTCATTGTCTGCAACATCTGGGGTAAGGGCATGGTCAAGATCCTGCCCATCCTGATCGGTGTGTTGGTCTCCTACGCGGTGGCTCTGGTCACCTGCCGGTGTGACCGATGTTCCAAAGACTCCGGACGAGTTCATTGATGCATTAAAGAAGATCAAGGACAAGACGGATGCAATTCCGCTTTACACAAACTATGCAGCAGGCTGGACAATGGGTGCATGGGATGCTTATATCGGAAACAATGCAACTGGTGACAATACATATTTCAACCAGAAGCTTCTTCACACAAAGGATCCGTTCCAGGATTACGGCGATGGCACACATCCATATGCAGTATACAAGATCCTTTACGATGCAGTTGCTGGCGGACTTACCGAGGATGACTATTCTACAACTGACTGGGAAGGCTCTAAGAGCATGTTAAACAACGGACAGATCGGATGTATGGTACTTGGATCATGGGCTTACCCACAGATGGAAGCAGCCGGTGAGAACGCAGATGACATCGGATATATGCCATTCCCGATTTCTGTAAACGGTGAGCAGTATGCATCAGCCGGAGCAGATTACTCTTACGGTATCAACGTAAACGCTTCTGATGATGAGAAGCAGGCAGCTTTAATCTTTGTTAAGTGGATGACTGAAAAGTCTGGATTTTCTTACAACGAGGATGGGCTTCCGGTTGCAAAGTCATCTTCTGATACAAAGCTTGATTTCTCTGGTGTGACATTCCTTGAGGATGAACCGGCTGTAGAAGGCGAAGAGGATCTTTTAAATGCATTAAATGCTGATTCAGAACTGAACATTAACAACGGCGGTAATGATAAGATTCAGGCAATCATTGAGCATGCGGCAAATGGCGATGAGAGCTTTGATGATATTATGAACGAGTGGAACCAGAAATGGACAGATGCTCAGGAATCTGAGGGCGTAGAAATTACAGAGTAGTTCCACGCTGCATAAAGGTACATCATCCAGTTGCCGGACCGAAAAACTGTTTTCGGCCCGGTGGCATGATTGCCTGTTTCATATGGGAGGAACGTAGTATGAAATCAAAATCATTTAATTTTAAAAAATGGGCAAAGAGCAGAGCCGGCCAGCAGGTATTGATCTGTATCGGTTTTATGATTATCCCATTGCTCTTACTCTTTTTATTCACTTATTTTCCATTTGCGGAAATGATCAAATTTAGTTTTTATAAGATGAAATATACAACGCCAATAGACAGGCGCGAATTTGTCGGATGGGACAACTATCTTGATGTATTCAGAAGAAAAGATTGTTTCGGGGCGTTGAAACTTAGTTTATTCTATATGGTCGGTGCATTGATCCAGCTTGTGCTTGCACTGTATCTTGCAACAATTTTAAGCTTTAAGGTAAAGGGTGGAAATCTTTTCAAAGGGCTGATGTTTTTCCCTTACCTCATCAGTGGTATTGCCATTGGTTTTATCTTTAAATTCTTCTTCACCAGAGGATTCGTATTTGATACAATCCTGCAGTGGTGTGGGTTTCAATTAGAAAATCTTCCATACTGGTTAAAGGATCAGAGTGTAAACAACTGGTCCCTGACGGCGACTTCCGTATGGCGGTATACCGGACAGAATATGGTACTGTTTATTGGTGCCATGATGTCTGTGGATAGCGAACTCTACGAAGCAGCGTCCCTGGATGGTGCAAATAAATGGGAGCAGTTTAAACACATTATTCTCCCGAGTATCAAGACAATTATTACATTAAATGTTATCCTTTCCATCACCGGTTCCTTAAGTGCGTTTGAGGCGCCTTTCGTAATCACCACCGGTGCAAACGGAACAGGAACGTATTTCGTAATTATGAACAAGATCGCACATACCAGCCAGAAAGTAGGTCTGGCATCGGCAATGTCTGTTGTTCTGCTGATGATCATCTTTATCTGTACGATCTTACAGAATGTGTTCTTTAAATATGTGTTCAGGGATGCCGCGTCGGAGGATGAATCCTATAAGGCAAAGAAAGCCCGGCTGAAGGCAGAAAAACAGGTGATTAAGCAGATCAAAAAACAGGAGAAAATGAAGAAAGGAGCGGCGAAATAATGAGTAGTACAGCAGCAGTAAAACGTAAAAACATGAAACATTATTCCGTAGGAAGCATTATCTGGATTATTGTGGAATATGCATCGCTGATCTTTTTCGGATTCTGTGCAATCATTCCGATTGTTTCCTGTATCACAACGGCATTTAAGACAGATGCCGAGTACCAGAATACCAATGTTATGGCATTTCCGGGAAGCTGGCTGAATTTTGACAACTTTGTAAATGCATTTAAGACGGCAAATATGGGACGCGCATTTTTAAACTCTGTCATAGTTATGGTGGTTGTGCTTACTGTATCCGTTATTGTAGGTTCCCAGCTTGCTTACGTATTGAATCGTTTCAAGTTCCCAGGCAATGGGTTTATCCGTAACCTGTATACAATTGCCGCACTGCTTCCGGCAGTAGCAATGCAGGTTACCGTATACCAGATTATGTCAGATTTACATCTTGTAAACAGTCTGGGCGGTTACATCATTATGAGCTGTGGTACCGATGTTATTTCCATGTATATTTTCATTCAGTTTATGGAAAATATTCCGCTTTCACTGGATGAGTCGGCAATTATCGATGGCGCAAATTACTGGCAGATTTACTGGAAGATTATGCTTCCACTGTTAAAACCGGCAATCGTTACATCCTGTATTTTAAAGGGTGTTGGTGTGTACAACGAATACTACGCAGCAAACCTTTACCTGATGAGAAAAGAGATCCGTACCATGGCACTTTCCCTCTACACATTCGTAGGACCAATGGGAAGCAAGTACAATCTGATCTGTGCAGGTGTTATTATCTCCCTGCTTCCGGCGCTGATCGTATTTGTCTGCTGCCAGAAACAGATTTACAGTGGAATTACAGCAGGTGCGGTAAAGGGTTAATGATTTTGGAAAATAAGAGGTATCGGGATGAATAAGAGCATGATGAAAGAAGAAGTCACAAAGCATTTGACGGAAAATATCATTCCTTTCTGGAAAGCATTAAGGGACGATACTTACGGTGGATATTATGGATATATGGACTACAATTTAAACGTAGACAAAACAGCAGAAAAGGGATGTATTTTAAACAGCAGAATCACCTGGTTTTTTGCGAATGCCTACATACTGCTGAAAGATGAAACCTTGCTGGACGAGGCAAGACACGGTTATGAGTTCCTGCGTGATCACTGCATCGACAAAGAAAATGGTGGAATCTTCTGGTCCATGACTTATGACGGAAAGCCACTTGACACAACAAAGCATACCTACAATCAGGCATTCTGCATCTATGCTCTTTCTTCCTATTACGATGCATCCGGGGATGAAGAAGCATTAAAGCTTGCCAAAGAACTGCAGCTTCTTATTGAAAGCAAATGTACGGATGAGGTTGGATATCTGGAAGCATTTACCAAAGACTTCCAGCCGGAATCCAATGAGAAGCTATCGGAAAATGGTGTGCTTGCCGAAAAAACCATGAACACACTGCTTCATGTGTTTGAGGCTTATACCGAGTTTTACCGGGTTTCCCATGATGAAGAGGTGGGAGAGCGGTTAAAGTGGATTATGGATGTATTTGCAGATAAGGTATACAATCCGAAACTTAAGAGACAGGAAGTATTCTTTGACAAGAACTACAACACCATCATTGATCTGTATTCTTATGGTCATGATATTGAGACAGCATGGCTGATGGACCGCGGTGTGGAAGTGCTTGGGGATGATCATTACAAAGAAAAAATGTCACCGATTACCGAGACTCTTGCAGAAAATGTCTACGAGGTTGCGTTTGACGGTCATTCTCTGGCAAATGAATGCTGCAAAGGGGAAGTGAATGACCACCGGATCTGGTGGGTACAGGCAGAGACTGTGATCGGATTCCTGAATGAATACCAGAAGCATCCGCAGAAAACGAAGTTTCTGGAGGCATCGGAGGCTGAATGGGAATTTATCAAAGAACACGTCATTGATAAGAGAACCGGTTCCGAGTGGTTCTGGGAAGTACATCCGGACGGCAGTCCGATTGCGGACCGTCCAATCGTAGAACCTTGGAAATGTCCGTATCATAACGGAAGAATGTGTATGGAAGTAATAAGGAGACTTTAAACAATGCATGAAAGATATTATGTAGAACTGGCAAAGCAGGAAAAGCTGCTTTCACGTAAAAATGAAAAAAGTGACTTTATAATGGTGTATTTGACCGTTATGTGAATCCCGTTCTTACAAGAGATATGATTCCGCTCACCTGGAGATATGACTTAAACGAGGAGACCAATCCATTCTTTATGGAACGTCTTGGAATCAATGCAGTCATGAATTCCGGAGCAATTTATTTAAACGGAAAGTATTATCTGGTTGCCCGTATTGAGGGAAATGACAGAAAGTCCTTCTTCGGCGTGGCAGAGAGTGATAACGGAATTGATAATTTCCGTTTCTGGGATTACCCGATCCTTCTGGATGATGTATGTCCGGAGGAGACAAACGTCTATGATATGAGACTGACACAGCATGAGGACGGATACATTTACGGAGTATTCTGTTCTGAGAGCAAAGATACCAGCGTGAACGATTTGTCTGCAGCCGTTGCAGCAGCAGGAATTGTCCGCACAAAAGATTTAAAGCACTGGGAGCGTCTGGAAAACTTAAAGACCCTTCGTTCCCCGCAGCAGAGAAATGTCGTGCTGCATCCGGAATTTGTGGATGGAAAGTATGCATTCTATACCCGTCCGATGGATGACTTCATTGATACCGGAAGCGGAAGCGGTATTGGATTCGGTCTTTGCGAGGACATCACACATGCAGTCATTGACGAAGAGAAGATGACCAGCATCCGTAAGTACCATACCATTACCGAGGCAAAGAACGGTGCAGGTGCTACTCCGATCAAGACTGACCGCGGCTGGATTCACATTGCACACGGCGTAAGAAATACTGCAGCAGGTCTGCGCTATGTGATCTATGCATTTGCCACGGATTTAAACGATCCGTCTAAGGTAATTGCAGAGCCATCCGGACTGTTAATCGGACCGAGAGGCGAGGAGCGTGTCGGAGATGTATCCAATGTTGTATTTACCAACGGTGCAATCGTAAACGATAAGAACGAAGTATTTATTTACTATGCTTCTTCTGATACAAGAATGCATGTGGCTACTACAACGATTGACCGTCTGATCGATTATGTATTTAATACACCACAGGACCCGGGAAGAAGTGTACTGTGTGTACAGCAGAGATGCGACCTGATTAAGAAAAATTTAGAGTATTTAAAAAATCATAAATAAGAGGAGAGTTGATTATGAGTGAAGTAAAGATGCTGACAGCTCCGGTACCAAATGTACCATGGCAGGAGAGACCACAAGGACCTCAGAACGGAGCCCCGATCTGGAGATACAGTGAAAACCCGATTATCGGAAGAAATCCGTTAAAGGGTGTTGCAAGAATTTTTAACAGTGCGGTTATGCCATATGGTGATGCTTTCATCGGTGTGTTCCGTGGAGAGCAGACCAATGGTATTCCATATATTTATCTTGGACACAGCAAAGATGCCATCCACTGGGATTTTGAAGAAAACAAGATTCCGTTTGTGGATGAAAACGGCGAGCCGTTTATGCCAATCTATGCATACGATCCAAGACTTGTAAAAGTAGAAGACACCTATTATATCATCTGGTGTCAGGATTTCTACGGAGCAGCAATCGGCATGGCAAAAACAACAGATTTCAAGACGTTTACACGGATTGAGAATCCGTTCCTCCCATTCAACCGCAATGCCGTGCTGTTCCCTAGAAAGATCAATGGAAACTTCATGATGCTTTCCCGTCCTTCAGACAGTGGTCATACACCGTTTGGTGACATTTTCTTAAGTGAAAGCCCGGATCTGGTATACTGGGGCAAACACAGACATGTCATGGGCAAAGGAAGCGAATGGTGGGAGTCCTTAAAGATCGGCGGTGGTGCTGCTCCAATCGAGACTTCCGAAGGATGGCTCTTATTCTATCATGGGGTATCCGGTACATGTAACGGATATGTTTACTCCATCGGTGGGGCAATCCTTGACATTGATAATCCTTCCATCGTGAAGTATCGCTGTGAGAATTTCCTTCTGACTCCGGAAGAGTGGTATGAGGAGAGAGGTTTCGTTCCGAACGTATGCTTCCCATGTGCAACCATTCACGACAGTGCATCCGGAAAGATCGCGATCTATTATGGTGCAGCAGACAGTTACGTTGGCCTGGCATTTACAAAACTGGATGAGATTGTAGATTATATAAAAACAAACAGTGTTGTAACATCTGCAGATACAGAAATCGGAAGGAGATAGCTATGCATATTTCACCGGACGACAAGAGATTACAATATTGTGGAAGAATTGATTTTGATAATCCAAAAGCACCTGTACTTGTCTATGCGGCAAGTTTTGTACAGATTCGTTTTATCGGGACGCAGATCTCTGTGACACTGGAAAACAAACGTGCATACTGGTCGAGCCGGATGGGATATATATTGGACGGGAAGCAGGGGCAGTTCTTATTCACCTCGGATCCGGGGGCAGAAACGTATGTGATTGCCAGGGATCTTGAACATACAGAGCATACCCTCACTCTGTTTAAAAGAATGGACTCCTGCCATATCGTCACTTTACTGGGATTTGAATTGGGAAGCGATGCTAAGGTACTTACTCCGGCACCGCTTCCGTCCCGTAAAATCGAAGTTTTCGGAGACAGTGTTTCCTGCGGCGAAGTATCAGAGGCCGTAGATTATGCAGGAAAACCGGACCCGGAACACGATGGGGAATATTCAAACAGTTGGTATTCTTATGCGTGGATGACCGCGCGGAATCTGCATGCACAGTTGCATGACACATCACAGGGTGGTATCGCCCTTCTTGACAAAACCGGCTGGTTTATGGAGCCGGATTATCTGGGAATAGAATCCTGTTATGATAAAATAGAATACCAGCCGGAACTCAGTGAAGTAAAACCATGGGATTTTTCACGTTATACACCAGATGTTGTGATTTTTGCATTCGGGCAGAATGATAACCACCCGGATGATTATATGGCAGAAGATTATAACAGTGCACGTTCCGAAAACTGGCGGCAGCATTACCGCAGATTTTTAGAGCATCTTATGGAAGTATATCCGAAGGCAACCTTTATATTGACAACCACAATATTGGAACATAACGAAAACTGGGACATTTCCATTGAGGAAGTGTGCAAAACAGTAAACAGTCCGCGGGTACACCATTTCCTGTATTCACAGAACGGAAAAGGAACACCGGGACATATCCGTATTCCGGAGGCAGAACAGATGAGTAAGGAACTTACCGCATTCATCGAAAGCCTCGGAGAGGAGATTTGGGATATGTAATCAATTTTTTTTAAAATTGATTACATTATATAAGGAGTATAACAATGCAGATTGAATATGAAAGAGGTATTTCCAATCCGGGCAATCTGTACCGGATGAAAAAATTAATGGCAAGAGCAGAGGCCGGGGAAACATTAAACATTGGTTTCCTTGGTGGTTCGATCACGCAGGGATGTCTTGCGTCCACGCCGGAGCTGTGTTATGCTTACCGCGTATTTCAGTGGTGGGAAAAAACATTTCCGCAGGCAGAGTTTCATTATATCAATGCCGGAATCGGTGGAACGACATCGCATTTTGGAACCGCCCGTGCAGAGTCCGATCTGCTTTCCCATAAACCGGATTTTGTTATCATTGAATTTTCGGTCAATGATGAATCAACGGAATTTTTCCGTGAGACATATGAAGGACTGGTACGCCGTGTATGGCAGGATGAAAACGAACCTGCTGTGATGCTGGTGCACAATGTCTATTATAACAACGGTGGTAATGCACAGATCATGCACGGTCAGATAGCCAGACATTATCAGCTTCCGGCGGTCAGCATGCAGAGCAGTATTTATCCGGAGGTCGTTGCGGGGCGGATTCCAAACCGCGACATTACAGAGGATGATCTGCATCCAAACGACAAAGGGCATGAGCTGGTTGCATCTGTGATTACCTATGCTTTGGATAAAATCCGCATGGCACAGACGGATGATGAAGAGCCGGAGTTTCCTGCACCGCTGACACAGAATTGCTATGAGAAAGCAGTTCGGTTGGATAATCGTAACTATGAGCCTGAAAATTACGGCTTTGTCAAAGATACCAGAGTACAGGAAGAAGTCAAAGACTGTTTTAAGAACGGCTGGGCGGCAAAAGAAAAAGGCTCATCTCTTACATTTACGGTACAGGGAAGTGAGATTGCCGTGCAGTTTAAGCGCTGTGTGACGCAGCCGGCACCGGTGGCGCTTGCCATCGTTGATCACGATGAGGCACATGCGGTGACACTGGATGCAAATTTTGATGAGGACTGGGGCGATTCCCTGACACTCACTCCGGTTATGGTACACGGTGCAAATGGTACTCATACGGTGGAAGTGCGTTTGATCTCTGGGGATGAGACAATGCCAGCCGCCTTTGAGCTGATTTCTGTAATCACATCGGAAAAATAAAAGGAGGAATGGAATGTTTCCAAAAGATTTTGTCTGGGGGGTGGCAAGCAGTGCCTATCAGGTAGAAGGAACCGACGCAAAAGATGGCAGGGGAAAAAATATCTGGGATGAGTTTGCACGCTCGGGCAGAGTATACGAACACCAGACCGCAGAGGTTTGCTGCGATCATATGCATCGGTACCGGGAAGATTTTGCACTGATGCGTATGCTTGGCATTAAAAACTATCGATTTTCCATCAGCTGGTCGCGGATTCTTCCGGAGGGAACCGGGAAGGTTAACGAGAAAGCTGTGCAGATGTATCGTGATATGATTCTTTGCATGAAAGAAAATGGAATTCGTCCGTTTATTACGCTGTTTCACTGGGAATTTCCGTATGAGCTGTTTAAAAAAGGCGGCTGGCTGAACGATGAGGTGGTACAGTGGTTTGGTGAATATGCAAAAGTTGTTGCTGAAAATTTCTCCGATCTGTGCAGTGATTTTATCACGATCAATGAGCCGCAGTGTGCGATTGGACTGGGACACTTAAATGGGGTACATGCACCGGGAATGAAATATTCCATTCCGGAGACTTTTCAGATGGCACACAATCTGATGAAAGCACATGGTCAGGCAGTCATCAATCTGCGCAAATATGCAAAACAGAAGATACGGGTTGGATATGCTCCGACTTGTGGCGTTGCATATCCGGCGACAGAGAGTGCCGATGATATCGCAGCAGCAAAGAAAGTGTACTTTGGATTTGAAAATCCGATGGATAACTGGACCTGGAATGTGGCATGGTTTTCCGATCCGGTATTTTTAGGAGAGTATCCGAAAGAGGGGCTGGAGAAGTTTGCAGACTATCTTCCGGAGATTACCGAAGAAGACATGCAGCTGATTCATCAGCCACTTGATTTCGTGGGACAGAATATTTACAACGGTTACATGATCCGCTGTGGAGCGGATGGAGACCCGGAGTATGTGGACCGTGCACCGGGCACAGCAAAGACAGGAACCGGCTGGCCGGTGACACCGGAGGCACTTTACTATGGCATCCGTTTCCTTACCGAGCGTTATAGACTGCCGCTTTATATTACGGAAAACGGGATGTCGGATCTTGACAATATTTCCGCAGACGGACAGGTGCACGACAGAGAGAGGATTACGTTTCTGGATGCGTATCTTGGAGCGGTACAGCGTGCGATTAACGAGGGAATGCCGGTGATCGGATATTTCCTCTGGACATTTCTGGATAACTTCGAGTGGGCAGAAGGTTACAAAGAACGTTTTGGACTTGTTTATGTAGACTACACAACCCAACGCAGGATTGCAAAAGATTCCGCATATTGGTACAGAGAGGTGATGAGAATGAATGGAGAAAATTTAAGTTGTAACCAGCCGTATAAGCAGATCCTTTTTATGGAGCCGGTATTTACCCACAATATTTGGGGTGGTACAAAGCTTCGTGAAGAGTATGGATATTCCATCGAGGGCGATGACATCGGAGAATGCTGGGGAATCGCAGCACATCCAAACGGAACCTGTACGATTGCAGACGGTGCGTATAAGGGAAAGAAATTATCCGATCTGTGGGAGGAACACAGAGAACTCTTTGGAAATACACAGGGGAAGGTATTCCCGCTGCTGATCAAGATTATTGATGCAAAGGCGGATTTAAGTATTTTACCGTGCGGATTCGGCGAGGTGGAGATGCAGGGAGAGATGAGTCTGGTGGTATCCACGGTGCCGGCGCAGGCTTAAGCGAAAATAGCTCTTTTCGGTTCCGGAAAAGATTTGCTATAATAAGACCATAGAAAAAGAGAACACTTGGAAAGAGGAAGCATATGAATCAGAAGAGAGACGTCAGAGAAGACAGAAAGATACGAAAAGTGCGGTCATTGTGTGTGTGATAGTCGTGCTGATCCTGCTCGTGTTAGCCGCGGGCGGAGTATTTCTTGTGGGACGCCTACTGCCAAAGGGAGGCGGACAGAATGCAGATACCGACGGAACCGAGCTGCCGGGAGAGAATGTCGCGGCAACAGAGGAAGTAACGGAGCAGCCACAGACGGAAGTACAGACCGATCCGGTGGAGGAGCAGGCGGCGCAGCTTGTGTCTCAGATGACACTTGAGGATAAGATCGCGCAGATGTTTGTGATTACGCCGAATGCGCTGACCGGATATGCAAGCGGTGTGACGGCTGCGGGGGACACCACAAAAGGAAGCTTACCAGAGCCGTCCGGTGGGCGGAATTGTGTATATGGCAGACAACCTCACCGACCCGGAGCAGACGACCACCATGCTCTCCAATATGCAGGAGATTGCAAGGGAGCGCACCGGACTTCCGGTATTTTTATGTGTGGACGAAGAGGGCGGCAGTGTCGCGCGCATCGCCGGCAATGATGCCTTCGGGGTGACGGACGTCGGCAATATGAGCGATATAGGAGCGAGCGGTGACGTGCAGAATGCATACAATGCGGAAGCACGATCGGCAATTATCTTGCGGCGCTCGGATTCAATGTGGACTTCGCGCCGGTGGCGGATGTCCTTACCAATCCGGACAATCAGGTGCTCGGACAGCGCTCGTTCGGGTCGGACGCGCAGACGGTCGCGGGAATGGTGACGTCTGAATTGCAGGGACTTTCCGCGGCGGGGAGTGTACGGTACGGTCAAGCATTTCCCGGGACACGGCGGCACTTCCGGAGATTCTCATGACGGGGCGGTGTCCACGGACAAGACCCTGGAGGAACTGATGGCGGAAGAACTCGTCCCGTTCCAGAGTGCGATTGACGGCGGCGTGAATTTCGTGATGGTCGGACATATCTCGGCTCCGAATGTGACCGGAGACAATGCGCCGGCTACGCTGTCGAAGGTGATGATTACCGATGTGCTTCGCGGACAGATGGGATATAACGGAATTGTCATTACGGACGCCATGAATATGGAAGCGCTCACCGGATTCTACAATTCGGACAAGGCGGCGGTGCTGGCAGTTACAGCCGGGGCAGACATGATTTTGATGCCGGCGGACTACAATACCGCCTATACAGGAATTCTGAATGCGGTGAATGACGGAACGATTACCGAGGAGCGGATCAATGAATCCGTGACGCGTATCGTGAAGGCAAAGCTTGCCATGGGGCAGCCGTAAAAGATGTTTGTATTTTGCGGTAATTATGGTACAATGAAGGCAAGTGTTATACATTACCATACGAAAGCGGAGGGATTTGCGTGGAAGATACGAAGAAAAAATGAGATGTGGGGGAAAGTGATGGCACCGCTTGCCGGCTTTCTTGCCATTGTGCTGGTGGCGTTTCTGATCATTTTAAAATTATTGGAAAGCGGAGTGATCGGAACAGTCATGGCGATGATTCTGATCTGCGTGATCGTGGCTGCCGTGTTCGGCGGAATCTTCATGGTGATCAAGTCGATTCTGGATCAGATCCGGTCCGTGATTAACGGAAAGGCATCGGAGAATACAAAAGTTGCGGAAAAGGCGAAAAAGCTGGCAGACCGTGAAGACGGCATCGGAGAGATGGTGCGTTCCATTGAGACGTCCGTCTCATCGATTGAGCTGGTGCTTGGAGGAATCCGCAAGGCCGTGGATGAGCTGGAGGGGTATCCAGCGATTTCCAGCAGATTTTCTCGGAGATGTCGGAGTCGATGGACCAGACGGCGGATGCTGTCGATACGATTACAGGCAATACGGTGTCCCAGGCGTCTGAGACGGTGGATATGAAGGAAAAGGTGGACGCGATCAGCGTGTCGATCGATCACATTTCTTCCAATATTGAGGATCTGACGAAGAGTGCGCAGACCATGCGTGAATATAACCGATCGGCGGAGCAGATTATGCAGGAGCTGATTGCCATCAGTGAGGAGAGCGGCGTTGCGATCGAGAATGTCAGAAAGCAGACAGATCTGACCAATCAGTCCGCGCAGCAGATCCGGACAGCGACAGAGATCATTGCGGGAATTTCAAGCCAGACCAACCTTCTGGCACTCAATGCGAGCATCGAGGCTGCCAGGGCAGGCGAGCACGGCAAAGGGATTTGCAGTGGTTGCGGAGGAGATCCGGACACTGGCGGATCAGTCCAGAGAGTCCACAGAGCAGATCAACCATGTCGTAAATGTTCTGCTGGATAACTCGAGTAACAGCGTTCAGATTACCGAGCAGGTATCGGAGGCATTTTCCAGACAGAATGAGAAGATTCGTGACACGGAGGAGATCTTCAAATCATTGAACCGAGAAATCGAGCAGGTCGGAGATGCTATCGGCGGAATCGGCACGGAGGTCGGCGATCTCGAGAATCACAAGAGCGTCATTGAGAACGGGGTCACTTCCCTTACGGCTTCGGCAGATGAGAATGCGAAGAGCGCAGAGGTCACCACAGATAATATGGGACGTCTCCGCGGCGTGGTGCAGGAGTGCGATGGCGTAAAAGCGCACATTGTCAGTGTATCGGACGAGCTCATCGGATACATCCGGAAGTTTTCGGACGGTTCGATTCTCGATAAGTTTGGTACGGGTAAAACAGATAAACATTTAGCAGGAACACAGGAAGTATTGTTGCAGAGAGCCGTATTGCGGCTCTCTGTAAAGTGGTTATAGGGGAGAAGGTACAGATGAATCATACAACGGACTGGGGCAGAAGATGGCGCAACACCGGCTATGTTACATTTTTTCTGAGCGGTATCTGCGCAATATCGAGTGGAATTATTGTAAGTATTCTGCAGGGAAAATATGGATTTGACTATGGCATGACAGGTACGATGCTCGGACTGATGAGCATTGGAAATATGGCGGCGTCCTTTGCGGCGGGGTATTCTGCCGCAGAAAATCGGGGTGAAGAACACGGTGCTTTTTCTCTGCAGCGGCTACTTCCTGGGGTATTTTCTGATGGCGGTTACCGGAATGCCGGGCGTGCTGATGGCGGCGTTTTTGCTGGTCGGATTGCAAAGGGAGGGCGCTCAACAACTGCACAATCCTTGTAAAAGACAACAGCGCCGACCGCACCCGCAGCATGAACATACTGCATGCCTGCTATGCAAGCGGAGCGCTGCTGTGATCCGTTTCTTGCGGCATCGCTCCTGGGAATCAACGACACGCTGCCGATGGTGGGAGTGGCGGTGACGGGTCTGCTTTGGGGGTGATATTTTTGACGGCGGGACTTCCGGGCGTAGTCAAAGAGAAGAACGGCGAACGGAGAAAGATCTCGTTTACATTTTTGAAAGATCCGAAATTCTGGCTGATTACCGGACTTTTGTTCTGCCAGAATGCGGCGGAACGAGCGTGACGGGGTGGCTTGTGACATACTATAAAGACATGGGAATTCTCTCGGGTTCCTTTGCGGCATACACGGTAACAGTGATGTGGGGGCGACGCTGATCGCCAGACTTCTGATTGCGTTTGTGTTTCCGGTGCATCATATTTTCCGGGCGCTTGCGTGGATGGGCGGCTGCTGCAGCGTGCTGTACTGCGGACTTGTATACATGCAGCATCCGGTGGGAGCCATCGCCATGCTGTTCGCTTTTGCATTCGCCATGGCAGGGGTCAATCCGATCGCCGTGGCGGGAGCCGGCAGGGAGATGAATGCAACGAGCCTCGGTGTGATGCTGCCGGTGGCGGGGATCGGTGCGATCGTGATGCCGTGGCTGATCGGTGTGATCGCAGACCGTGTAGGTCTTGTGACCGGAATGTTCTGCAATCTGATTCCGTGTGTCGGTATTCTGGTTTTTTCCGTACTGATCTTGAAATATCAGGCAAAGAATTGAACCTGTTTTTCAAAATAAAGGTAAAATACTAAATATTGTGCCATTTTGCCAAAAACTATCTAAAGAAAAAAGTGCGGTTCTGTGTTACGATGCAGACAGATCAATGTTGACGATACTTTTTATGGAGGGATGCGACACATGAGAAGTAATCAATTTTAATACGAAATGGGCATTTACCAAGGAAGCCACAGAAGTGCCGAAGGAGATGCCAGAGAAGTGGTACTGGGTAACACTTCCACATTCCTGGAATGAGATTGACGGACAGGACGGCGGCAACGATTATTACCGCGGAACCTGTTATTATGCAAAACAGTTAAAGAAGAGCGAACTGCCGGAGGCAGACTGCTATTATCTGGAGTTAAGAGGAGCAAACGCTTCCGCAGACGTCTATGTGAACGGCAAAGCAGTGGCACATCACGACGGAGGATATTCCACCTGGCGTGTAGACATCACAAAGAGCTCACAGAAGAGAAACCTGATCGTGATCGCTGTGGAGAACGGCGTAAACGACAGAGTATATCCGCAGAATGCAGATTTCACATTCTACGGCGGACTTTACCGTGACGTCAATATCATTGCGGTAAATAAGTCCCATTTTGATCTGGACTACTACGGCGGACCTGGCATTAAGGTGACACCGGAGATCAAGGGCGCGATGCCAGCGTGGAGGTAGAGGTATTCCTGACGAATGCAGCTGCAGATCAGAAGCTTGTATATACCGTAAAAGATGCAGAGGGCAAAAGAGGTTGCAAAGACAGAGACCGCAGCCGGCGAGACAAAGGCTGTACTTTCCATTCCGGCAGTTCATCTGTGGAACGGAAAGAAAGATCCGTATCTGTACACCGCAGAGGTGGCGCTTGTATCTGGAGAGGAGACCGTTGATGCGGTAAGCACACGTTTCGGATGCCGTACCTTTGAGATTGATCCGGAGAGAGGATTTATCTTAAACGGAGAGGAATATCCGCTGCGCGGTGTATCCCGTCATCAGGACAGATGGGGAATCGGTAATGCGCTGCTTCCGGAGCATCACAGAGAGGATATTGACTTAATCTGCGAGCTCGGTGCTACAACGATCCGCCTGGCTCACTATCAGCACGATCAGTATTTTTACGATCTGTGCGATGAGAGAGGTCTTGTAATCTGGGCTGAGATTCCGTACATTTCCTCTCACATGCCGAACGGACGTGAGAATACCATTTCCCAGATGAAGGAGCTGGTTGTTCAGAATTACAATCACCCGAGTATCGTGGTTTGGGGTCTTTCCAACGAGATCACGATGGCAGGAAGCTCGGATGAGGATCTGCTTGAAACCACAGAATCTTAAATGACATGGTTCATGAGATGGATCACACGAGACTGACCACGATCGCGGTGGTATCCATGTGTGATATTCACGATCCGTACATCCAGATTCCGGATGTGATCTCTTACAACCATTACTTCGGATGGTACGGCGGAGACGTATCCATGAACGGACCGTGGATGGACAACTTCCACAAAGAGTTCCCGAATATCCCGCTTGAATGAGCGAGTACGGATGCGAGGCGCTGAACTGGCATACCTCTGATCCGAAGCAGGGCGATTACACCGAGGAGTATCAGGCATACTATCATGAGGAGATGATCAAGCAGCTGGCTTCACCAGAAAGTATATCTGGGCAACGCATGTATGGAACATGTTCGATTTCGGTGCAGATGCGAGAAACGAGGGCGGTGAGAACGGTCAGAAACCACAAGGGACTGGTAACCTTCGACCGCAAGTACAAGAAAGATTCCTTCTATGCATACAAGGCATGGCTGTCTGATGAGCCGTTCGTACATCTGTGCGGAAAACGCTATGTAGACCGCGTGGAAGATACCACGAAGGTAACTGTATATTCCAATCTTCCGGAGGTAGAGCTGTTTGTCAACGGCAAGAGTGCAGGAAAGCTTCAGGCGGAGGATCATTTCTTCCACTTTGAGGTACCGAATGTCGGAGAATCCACCCTGGTGGCTGTTGCCGGAGAGTATAAGGTGAGAGCCACATCCGCAAGGTGGATACCTTCAACGAGGGAGTACAGCCTGAAAGAGAGCGGCGCAATCCTCAACTGGTTCGACATCACAGAGCCGGAAGGATATTATTCACTGAATGACAGACTTTCTGATATCATGAAGTCCGAAGAGGGAAAAGCACTCTTCATGGGACTGATGTCAAAAGTTGCAGCGGAATGAGTCAGGGTAATGGAAAAAAAAATGACGGAAATCCTGCAGCAGCAAATGGCGAACCCGAAGATGCTGGAAATGCTGGGCGGATTTACGGTCATCCGTATGATCAACCTGATGGGTGCGGCAGGGACCGAAGGTTGAGTGGAAGAAAGAAGATCTTCTCGGACTCAACGCACAGCTCAATAAGATTAAGAGAGTAGACTAAGATAGAAGCTTAAAAGACCGGGGCATGGAATGTGGTGGGCAGAGATTTAAAAAATCTGTACCTGCACGGTTCCGGACTGCCAACCGGCGGCGGGAATCCTTTGAAGCAAAATGGGAGCATTTCTTCTATGCCGCGTTTGGTATCGGATTCCGTGTCTTTCCACGTTTTGACAATCCGCGAAAGATGTCCGACAACCGCAGACAATGGGCGGACTTTTTAGCAGCGCTAGCAACGCTTCTTCACAGACAATATAAAACCGCGCGAACCGAAACTCGTTGGCATCTGCTATTGAAAATAAGGCAGATGCCAATTCAAAACATCGGCTTCGCGCGGTTATGTTTTATTCAGAAGCGCAGACAAGCGCTGCACAAAAGTCCTAAAATTGTCTGCGGATTGCGGACACTCTCCGCGGGTGTTCAAAAGCTTGGAAAAACACGGATCATCGGAGATACCAAACGCGGTATAGATTAGAAATACCCCATTTTGCGTTTCGGATTCCCGCCGCCGGTTGGCAGTCCGGAACAGGCAGATACAGTATATTTGCAAAATCCATGCCTGCCACATTCCATGCCCGGTCTTTTAGCGCCTCCACTCGGGGCGTCATGCCCGTGATGCGGCGGAAGAGCCGTGTGAAATAGTGGACGTCGGGGGATGCCGCAGGCTGCCGCAACATCCTGCACCGGCAGGAGGGTCTGCGCAGCAGCTTATTCGATGCGGTTGGCGTTGACGTAGTCCGTCAGGGTCATGCCGACTTCCTTTTTGAACAGCGTGGACAGGTAGCTTGTATTCAAAAACAGTTCGCTGGCAAAACGTTTCAGGCTTAAGTCCCCGGTCAGTGAGGCGTCTATGGTGACGAGAATCTGGCGGATCGGATCGGAATACGAACTCATGCTTCGCTGTTCCACGATCTGACAGTAACTTTGAACCATGTAGGATATGAGATCGTTGATTTCTTCCACGGATTGGATGCTCTCGATCATGCGCGCAAAGTTGCCGGAGACGGCGTCGATATAAAACGGGTGGACGCCCGTTTCGTACGCTTTTCTCCGCAATAGCGTGTTGAGGGTCAGAATCAGGTTCTTGCGGTTGCGGAGTGCGTCCTCCGTGCGGGGGGACAAAGCGCAGGTTTCCGAGAGCCTCCATGAAGGAGAGGGCACGGGCGCTGTTGCCGTGAGAGATGGCGTCGAGCAGCTCATCCTCGATATGGTAGCGCTCTTCAAGAAGGTGCATGCTTAAGACCGGGTCCTCCGGTACGACAAACTGGTGCTTTTCCAAAAAGGATTCTCTGGTCTCGAGATCTTTTAAATGCAGGGTCTGTATGGATACATCTGCGTCGGCATCCAGAGTCTGATAGACGTGGCGCAGCAGGGCGGTCATGGAAGCTTTGTCCGCGATCAGCGGCAGTGCGTGATAATATTCCTGCAGCTGTGGAAAAAGTTCAGCCGGAATATCCAGCCGGCTTATAAGCGACAGAATCTGGGAGCGCTCAAATTCTCTTCCAGAGAAAAGGCCCGACGAACAGGAAGGCACTTTTATCCGGCAGACGGAAAAAGGAATAATTGCACTCGTAGTAATCGACAATAAAATAGATGGTGTTCTGTACAAATGGAAACGGCGCCTGTTTTTTGCGCATCGGCTTCCTGCATCAGGATACTGTTGCGCAGTCCGAGATCCAGATCCGCCAGTTCTAACTGTTTGCGGTCGGTCAGTCTGCACTGGATATGCAGGTCAGAAAAATATGCGGTAAGAAAAGATAAAATCGGCTGCTCCATCATGAACCTCCTGTCCGGGTCAGTGTCTGTTGTTTTGATTTTGGCACAATATTTTCTGTTATGCAAGGAAAAACAAAAAATGACAAGGATTATTCATCCCTTTAAAAGCATCGGCTTGCAGACCGGAGCAATTTATGATAATTCTATAACAACGTGTTCACGGTGAACACATTTTAGAAAATAGTGCAGAATGCTTGAAAAGAGGATACCCATGAAAATCACAGCTTATGAAGTGAGACCGGATGAAAAAGATTACCTGCTTGCCGCAGCACAGCAGGAGCAGATAGAGATTACACTGGTGCAGGGGGCCGATGACACAGGACAACATTGATCGTGCCGAGGGAGCGGACGGCATTACGATTCTTGGAGATACAAAGATGGACGCCGCATTGATTGAGGAGACTGCAAAGCGGCGTATCCGCGTCGTTGCGACACGTACCATCGGGTATGACCATATTGATCTGAATGCGGCGAAGAGCAATGGCGTTCACGTCTGCAACGGCTATTACGATCCGGACGGCGTTGCCGAGTATACGGTCATGCTGATTTTAATGTCGCTTCGCAATTATAAGCAGGCACTGTTCCGCGGGAATGCCAACGATTATTCGCTTGGCGGGCTGATCGGAAGGGAGCTTCGCAATCTTACCGTCGGTATCATCGGAACGGGAAAGATCGGACAGAAGGTGGCACAGAATCTGCAGGGATTCGGCTGCAGGATT
>VOFC01005690.1_pt1 | contig 29216 bp, 33 predicted proteins | sample 5384161 | NCBI WGS metagenome assembly VOFC01 (sample SAMN12384722, study PRJNA508395) | human gut metagenome | isolation source: healthy gut B | host: Homo sapiens | reverse complement strand
CCCTTATCCTGAAGGCGTATTACCCGGAAGCAACTGTCAAAGTGGATGCAGGCTGTTGTGCAGGGGTAACAAAAGAGGCAACATGCTGCAACACTTCAGACAATGAAATCCTGTCAGGTAGAAGTTACGAACGAAGCATAAACGAACTCTGTGTAAAAAGAGAGGATAGACAGGCATGAAAAAAGAGCACAAACGAAGAAAAAAGGGGAAAATGGTTGTATTCGTGGTGCTGATTGTGGTAATTCTGGCAGCAGTCGCTATTGTGGTTTCGCGTAATGCAAAAAAAGAAGAACCGGAGGTCATCAGTCTGACAGCGCTGGAAAAGATGAGTGGTATCTGGCTTTGGAAAAAGGACAGGAAGTTCTGGATAGAATATGCGGGTGTTGCTACGGTTGGAATTGATGCATCGCTGGTCAATATGGAAGCACAGGATAACATGCGCAAAGAGGCTGAAAAGATACTGTTCTGCTGGCAAGCGCACAGCAGAGGGCACAGAAGCTATTAGATGATTACGTGAATAATATCGGTGCATGTACAGGAAAGACCTATACGATCAAGTGGGTTTATCTGACGGCGCGAAAGAACTGCAGGAGGCAGAGTCGGAATAGCAGGCAGAGTAGGACATCTGCCACCTTTTTTTAACAGGAATAACGTAGATCTGTAAAGCAGACTTGCTGGACACCACCTTTGTGATTTTTTTACAATTATGTTAAAAATAATAGCAAAGGTGGTATTTTTATGAGAAAGGTGTACATTGATAATATCCGGTGGATCACAGTGGCTTTGGTTGTGATCTATCATGTGATCTATATGTTTAACGGAGTTGAAACGGTATGTGTGTCCGTTTCTGCTTGGAAGGCTGCTTAGATAAAGCATTTCTAAAAAAGAGAACGCAGAAACTGCTTGTTCCTTCCACAATAGGATTATTTGTCTTTCAATGGATACGGGGCTATTATAATATGATGCTCAGTGGTGTTTTTACGGACACGATACAGGAAATCCCGGAGTGATACGCTATATCATTATGGCGGTCAGCGGTGTCGGACCTTTATGGTATTTGCAGACGCTCTGGCTGTTGCTATTGTTTACCATTGTCGCATATGGGGCTTGGTGTACCACCAAAAGGAAAACATATCTTTGGCATGGTAAAAGTCGGGGGAGAAAGGACAAATCGTGATCCCGGCAAAAAGCCAGAAAGCTGTTTGATATCAAGCCGGGAGATAATCTGATCATACTTGGAGATGAGGGGCAGGGAATTGCCATTATCAAAGAAAAAGGACTGGAGGAGCTGCTTGGCGCGGCAAGAAAAATGCAGTAAATGATAATCGACGTTTTATAATTTATCTTTGACGCGGAAATAGCTGACGTCAAGGCGGAACATGATCTGCCAGCGCATCAGATAATCATATACCGCAAACAGGATCAGGAAAACAATGATCTGTGTCATGGCATCAAACAATAAATTGGGCATCAGACGATAGAATAAGAAATAAAGCGTAATAAAAGCAAGCGGGACAGAAAAAGTCAACCGGATGATAAAGTCACATATGTAGTAAAACAGCGCCTTTGTTTTTTCTTTGCTCAATACCTTGAACAGTAAAATAATACAGACATTCACGAGCAAAAAGATTGCCAGATAAAGGCTGCGTTTAGAATCCATCAGGTTATCTTTAAATATAGTTGTCATGAAATCGGTAATGCGGAGATCATCACGAATGGCAATAACAGAAAATGATATGACAGCAGCATAAATAATTAAGTTGAGCAGACGAAAAATGTAACGGACAGGTTTATACTTGTACATAGAATCCCCCTCTTTTGTAGATCGATTGATGTTATGTCTAATATAACATAATGTTGAAAAACAGACAAGTTGGTATTTTGTTTGCGAAATTGATATATTTCCTTTGTGTTTCTATAATAAATACAGCGGACAGGATCTGCGAAAAGTCTGAAAGGAGTTTTTGAATATGAGCGACGTACTTACAAAAATGAAAACAAGAAGAAGTATCAGAAAATATAAACCGGATGCTGTTGGGCAGGAGCTGCTTGATCAGATCATCGAAGCAGGACTTTACGCAGCAAGCGGAAAAGGGCAGCAGGCAGCGATCATTATCCAGGTAACGAAGAAGGAGCTTCGTGATAAGATCGCAGAAATGAATGCAGAGATCGGTGGCTGGGATAAGGGATTTGATCCGTTTTACGGAGCGCCTGCCATGCTGATCGTACTTGGCAGAAAAGACTGGCCGACGCATGTATATGATGGCAGCTAGTGATGGGTAACATGATGCTGGCAGCACATGAACTGGGACTGGGAAGCTGTTGGATCCATCGTGCAAAGGAAGAATTTGAGACTGAGTGGGGCAAAGAGCTTCTGAAATCTCTTGGTATTGAAGGAGAGTATGAAGGTATCGGGCATTGCGCACTTGGTTATATAGATGGGGAATATCCGGCGGAACCTGCCAGAAAAGAGAACAGGGTGTATTATGTGAAATAACTGAGAAGCTTCGCCGGATGTTACAGATGACATCCGGCGAATTGCTTATGCAGATGATTTGCCGCAAAGCATGACCTTTGCACAGAAAATACCATTTTGATGGCTAAACGTACTGGCACCGCCGGATTTTTCCGCAATGTGACGGACGGACTGCAGACCAATGCCTTCTCCTTTCCGCTTGGAGGACTGAAAAACTCCATTTTTTTCCAAAATTTCTCCCACATATGTATTTTCAACCTGGATCAGCAAAAGATTTCCGGCATGCAGGTAGGAAGTTATCCGGATATGCCGGGGGCTGTCAACTATCCGCAGGCTTGCTTCAAGTGCATTTTCCAGAAGATTGGAAAGAACCAGACACATATCTACTTCGTCAACAGGGAGTCTGGCAGGTAGATCAAGCTGCAGAGAAAATGGAATGTTTTCCGTCTGGCAAGTGCATAGTAGTACCCTGCTACACTGTCTGCAGCCTGATTTTCACACAAATGCATATCAAAATCGGGGATTTTGCAGATGGTGCTGGTAAGATATTCTTTGAGTTTTGAAGATTCTTTCTTCTGCCAGTCTGGAAATCTGGTTCAGGTGGTGGCGCATATCATGCCGCGCCTGTCGCATTTCTTCAATGGAAGCTTTTATATTTTCATATCGCTGCTGCTGCATGGATAGAAGCTGGTTTTCCTGCCGGAGTCTTGCATTCCGGTTCAGAATGGTGGCCATGATCAGGAATGCCGCGCTGAACCAGAGCAATAAAATCAGGAGCGTAAGACTGAGAACGAAGTACCCTTTTAAAATTCGTCCAACATAAAGCGTGCCTGAATATCTTGGGATCATAAACAGATTCAGAGCAATGAAGACAAGCGGCAAAACCCAGAATACATACCAGGTCTGTGCAAAATTCTCATCGTCGACCATTTCTTTTACCGCATGGACTGCCGGATAATAAAAGACAGCGGTAAGCAGCCAGCAAATTGCATTATAGAATATGGAGGCTTGCAGGCAGAGCCATGGATCAGCCTGTATAGGCTGCAGATCCATAAGAAGTACGGCATTGACAGCTCTTGAAAGACTGTTAATACAGGCAAATACAGCACAAATAGACAATGCTACCGTTCCGGATTTCCACAGAGAGATCCGGAGCGTTTTTATATAGAGAAAAGTTGTGACTGACAGGATCAGGGCAAGTGCCGGTATGGTAGAGATCCGCTTTATATAGCACACACTTCCCCCTGTAATGCAAAGAAGCAGAAGAAGCGGTAAAAGCCATATCATAATCTGCCGTATTGGATGCTTCAGGCCGGATTTTACGGGAAAATATGCGAGAATAACGCCGGGGGATCACCACACAAAAGCTCCAAAATTGGTTGCAGCATATTAATCATGATATACCCCCTTTGCAGCAGGTATTCCATAAATGCCTGCCGAGCATTTTTTAAAAGCTCCTGACTGACAAATATATGGCTGCCATCTTTCATACAAAATGAGGATCCCTCAAAGTCGGCGGCATGTTCCATATTGACGATCACACCCCGACTGCATATAAAAAATCGTGGATCTGTTGTCAGTGGTGCTGTAAATGCCTTAAAAGGTCTGGCGCGTGGCAAGTACCTTTGAGACAGTAGTGTGGACATATATGATATGAGCAAAATGCTCGGCATAAATGATATCCTGATAGCGCAGATGCAGCAGGCTTCCTTCTGCTTTTAATTCCATATATTTGTCTGTGTATCCAATACGTGTGAGCAGCTCATCTGTCAATGTATCAATGTCTTCAGCAGTAAAAGGTTTTACCAGATAATGCATGGCACGAACCTGAAAACCCTCCAGTGCATGGTCAGTTGAGGTCGTTGTAAAGATCAGAAGACAGTCAGTGTCGGTTTTTCGCAGTTCTCTGGCAGCTTCTATTCCTGTCATACCCATCATATAAATATCCAGAAAAGCGACAGAGAACGGCAGCTTGTGTTCTGCTTCCAGAAAGGCTTCACCACATGTATATTCCAAAATATCAGCCTGTATGCCCATGCGGTATAGCTTTTGTTCTAATTGTTCTCTCAAAAAGTGCCGTTCTGCGGCAAGATCATCTACAATTGCAATTCTCATACAGTATATGCCCCTTTTTGTATGGCTTCTATCTGAATTATAGCACAAAGTATTGACACAAACGAGAATTCGTGACAAAAAACGGGATTTTGTGACAGAGTGCTTGAAAGGAGTAATTGCTGTTTTTATACTGACTGCAGAAAGGGCAAGAAACTGGATCCGGAAAATAACATATTGATCCAGAGCAAACACTATAAAATAATGGAGGATATATTCATGAAAAAGAAAAAAATACTGCAATTTTTGCTGCCTGCGATGCTTTGCGCAGCAACAGCGCTGACACTGACCGGCTGTGGTACAAAGCAGCAGAGCGGCGTAGCTGCAATGGAGACGGAAACTGCAACGGATATGGAAACTGCAACGGAGACGGAAACTGCAACGGAGACGGAAACTGCAACGGATATGGAAACTGCAACGGATACAGAGGCTGTGACAGGCAGAGCGCTTCCTGTGAAGGCATTAAGTGCAAAGCGTGTAGATGAAAATCCATATATGGCAAAAAAGCGATGCCAATATTCATCATGATGGATACAATACCGATTCTACAGATGAGATTCTGCCGCTTGGTATTTATCCGGAGATTAATGTTTCGTATGAAAAAACAAATGCAAATGCTTCGCCGGCTATTTATTTTGACAGCTATGAGCACGCTGTTGTTCCATTTCTCGGCGGTATTGCTATCCGGGATCTGAATGCGGAGGAAACGGAAACACTGGGATACTTTTCGCCCAAGCAGCACGATGGCAGCGATTACGTGATACAGAGCTCTTATACATTCCTGGATGCTGAGAATCGTATTGTCTGTCCTACCAGTAATAACCATGTGCTGATACTGCAGGCGACGGATGAGGAAGGCAATGTTCTGCAGGAGTTTAAAAAGCTTCTTGATATTGATATAAAAGCTGCAGCAGAGGCAGCACTTGGGAAAACACTCGAGCAGAATCTTCTGTCAGTCGTTTTTGATTATGACGGAAATCTCTGGTTCGCAACGGGTGGATTTCGTATTTATCCGGAAAGAGGACAGCAGGGTGTGATGGGATACATTGCACATTCTGCCATTGATGCGATTCTGCGAGGAGAGCAGACAGATCTTGAAAAAGCTGTTTTTGTTTATGAGCTGACACCGGGAGAAGGCGCAGAAAATGGTATTGCAGCTTCAAAAGACGGAGCGGTCATTCTGACAAATCAGAACTGCTATCTGCTCCGTGCAAATGATGGAGTTGAGGCTGTCTGGTGTACACCTTACGAGAGTGTTGGCGCAAAGGTCAGCGGCAAGAATGATAAAACTACTGGTGGTGGTCTTGCATGGGGCGGCGGCTGTTCCCCATCCCCTGACACCTGATCTTGTGATGTTTACTGATAATGCAGATCCGGTCAAACTGCTGGCATTGGATATGAAGACAGGAGAAGTTACTGCAAGCCTTCCGGTATTGGATGAGCTGCCGGAAGGATATCAGGTATCTGTAGAAAATTCTGCGATCGTTTATGACAATGGAGAGGGCAGTGTCAGTACGATTGTCTGTAACTGGTTTGGGGGGGCAGGCAATGCCGGTCTGGCAGATCCTGACAGTGATTCTTCTATTCAGAGCTACGCCAATATTTATGATACGAACTGGCTTACCAGAGGAAATGTCATGATCGCACCGGGTGTAGAGCGTGTAGATACAGTCAGAACGGATAATGGGTATGAAATGAAAAGCATCTGGTGCAGAAATGATCTGAGTGATACATCGATGATGAAGCTTTCTACTGCAACAGGATATATTTATGGCTATGTACAGGATCTGGAGAGTGGTATGTGGCAGTACATTATTCTGGATTTTGAGACAGGTGAGACAGTATTTACTATGGATGTGTCGGATAAATATGGCTATAACAATATGGCTATCGGTATGTATGCAGGGAATAGCGGTAATGCACTTTACTGCCCGACCGGTTATCTGGAGCTTCTGCGCCTGCAGGATCGGTTTGTATATCTCCCGGAAATGCCTTATCGGAAAGTAGATCTTGATAAAGCAACGCGGAATGTGCTGACACAGGAACGCTTTACCGCAGATGGCGGTGAGGGTAATGTTGTGGGATGGCATTATACTGTAACAGTGGAAAATGTACATCCTAATACAACTGTTGCGATCCGTATGAATAATATCTCCGGAAGCAGTGCAGATCTGAAGCTTTATGCTTACAGGGCAGATGGCACAATGGCAGAAGTTTCTGATGAACTATGGTCAATCAGGGACGAGAATGGCACAGCAGTGGATACATTGTCTGAGGGTACACTTTATGAGCTTTATGTCAGTGCTGCAGATGGAGGGGATTTTGATCTGAGCAGTATAGAAAAAGAAATTAAAATTTCCGTTGTACTTGGAAAGTAATGTCATATGAAAACTACAGAGTGCTGATCTTGACGGGATAATAGTTAAATTTGCCAAAAATGAGTAAACTGGGGCAAAAGGAGTGAAAAAGCAATTATAATATGCTATACTCGGAAAAGTGAGGGATCACCAAGGGATAATCCAATACAAATGAATAAGTGAGGGGATTTATATGTATAGAGTGTGCATTTATGACAGCAAGGCAGCAGAGGATACTCTATTTATAAAAGAGATAATCATTGATGAGAGGGGAGAGGTACAGGAAATCTCAGAAAGTCAGAATTTCAGTGATTATTACGCAAGAATTTCAGAACAGGAGAAGGAACGTCCGGATATTCTGGTAACAGAGTTGAACCACAATGCGCAGGAGCTGCAGCTGATCGAGCAGATGTGGAAGATGAATCCGGATCTGCAGACTGTTTATGTGATGGATAAGTCACATGTATTGACAAAGCCTGTATCGCAGAGCTCTGTAGTGGAATGTGTGAACCGGCGGATGATAGAAGACGGTCACATGATTTCTTTCCGATCCAAAAGAAAAATGCTTGCTGTGAATGTACGGGAGGTATCTCACGTAGAGAGCAGGAAACATAATGTGCTGATCTATCAGGATGGAATTCCGCATAAGTTCGGATGAAAATGGATGAATGTCTGGCGCAGATGCCCGATTATTTTATCCGTATACATCAGAGTTATGCAGTCAATTTCCACTATATAGACAGTTTTTCAGCGCAAGGGGATTATTCTGTATAGCGGAAATAAGATTATGGTAAGCAGGAAGTATTTTGAACAGGCAAGGAAGAAATATATGGAGTTGTGTAAAGAAAGTATGTAACGCCGAATGAATTAGGAAGAAAGGCTGTTGCCCAATAGATGGCCGGGCCATTCATAGAATGCTGTGCCGAGCCATTCATAGAATGCTGTCGCATTCTATTCATGAGGGCTGGCGCCGTATAAATCAGCAAAAATAAACGCCGAGCCATAAATAGAATGCTGTGCCGAGCCATTCATAGCCCTGCGGGCTTATTCATGTTGGGCTGGCGCCCAATAAGTCTAAAATAAAAAACAGCTGGAAGTGCATAAATGCCCTCCGGCTGTTTTTTATTTTATCCTTGCTCGGCTTGTAGCTTAACCAAAGTATCTATCCAGTAATCCTTTGAGTGCTTTTCCGTGTCTTGCTTCGTCTCTTGCCATTTCATGCACTGTATCGTGGATTGCATCCAGATTGTTTTTCTTAGCGCATTTTGCAAGATCTACTTTTCCGGCTGTTGCACCGAATTCGCAGTCAACACGCCACTTTAAGTTGTCCTTTGTTGTAGCCTTCATGTTTGGCTCCAGATCTTCGCCGAGCATTTCAGCGAATTTAGCTGCATGCTCTGCTTCTTCATAAGCTGCCTTCTCCCAGTAAAGACCGATTTCAGGATAGCCTTCACGGTGAGCGACTCTTGCCATGCAAAGATACATACCAACTTCAGAGCATTCTCCTTCAAAGTTTGCTTTTAACTGCTCAAAGATATACTTCTTATCTTCATCTGAGATTTCAGGGTTGTTCTTTACTGTCTGAGCGTAAACACCATATTCATGTTCAGCAGCAAGTGTCATTTCGCCTTCAACTGCCTTGAATTTGTCCGGACCTACATGACATACCGGACATTCTGCCGGAGGATTGTCTCCTTCATAAACATAACCACATACCTGACATACATACTTCATACTTCATTTCTCCTTTTCTTTTTCATTTTTTCATTTTATTTTATGCTGTTTGAAATATTTCAAACGTGAAACTGTGATTTTCATCACAGAAGTTACCTTTATTCTGCTTTGACGCAGGCAGGGCAAAGACCGTAAAAATGGGTACAATGTCCTTTGATCTTTCCTGCAAAATTTGCGCCTGCCAGTTTATCGATAGAATCAATATCCGGCATTTCAAGATCCAGAACTGCCTGACAGCGCTCACATACAAAATGATAATGTGGTGAGGTATCAGCATCGAAGTGATCGACACCGTCTCCCTAAATGTAATCGGAGGAGCTGTCCACGATCGGAAAGAAGCGTCAGATTCCGATATACAGTGCCAAGACTGATATTGGGAAATTCTTTCTGGATATTGGCATATACGGCATCTGCAGTGGGATGGTCTTTACGGGTCATTAAAAACTGTAGGATTGCTTCCCGCTGTCTGCTGTATTTTAATCCTGCCATCTGTTCACTCCTTTCTGTTATTAAAAACAGTAATGATTACTGATATCATAATAACAGAAAACGGAAAAATGTCAACAGGTTTTCATAAAAATTTTCTAAAAAGGATAATATTACTCGAAACTGCATAGACGACTGAAAATGAACAGGCTATACTATAAACATAAAGTAGAATTTTGCGGGAGAAAAGCTATGAGAGATAAGATGAAAAATGTATCGCTTCGTACAAAACTCATTGTGGCGTGTACGGCGATGGTACTGATTCCGCTTGTTTTGACGCTGTTATCTTTTTGCCTGCTCCGTTTGTATATGACACACCGTATGGGATCACAGGCTGCACTCATTTTTGCTGAGCAGAAGATCAGCCGGACCTTCTTTTTTGATATGTTTATGGCAATTGTCCTGATCATGTTTTTTTCCGTTTATATGTTCAAGGGACTGCTGCACAAATGGTTTGTCAGACCGATCGATGAACTCAGTATTGCCATGAAAAACATTGCGGAAGGCAATCTGGAATATCAGTTGAGTGTGCAATATACGGGAGAAGTCGGAGAACTGTTTCATAATTATGAAGAGATGCGGCTGCGGTTGAAGGAATCCACAGAAGAATCCATAGAAAATGAAAAGAAAAATAAGGAACTGATCAGCAACATCACACATGATCTGAAAACGCCGATCACTTCCATTACCGGATATGTGGAAGGCATTATGGATGGTGTGGCGGATACACCGGAGAAGATGGATAAATATATCCGTACGATCTATAATAAATCAAACGAGCTGAACCGCCTGATCAATGAACTGACGTTCTATGCGGGAATTGATTGCAACAGAATTCCATATAATTTCAGAAGAATGAACGTGGCGGAATTTTTTCAGGACTGTGTGGAAGAGGTCGGACTGGATCTGGAGTCTAAAAATATTGAACTGAATTTCTACAATCTGGTATCTCCTGAAACGCAGATCATTGCAGATCCGGAGCAGCTCCGCCGGGTGATCAGCAATATTATAGGAAACAGTGTGAAATATCTGGATAAGGAGCAGGGGAAGATTGAGATCCGTATTCTGGATGAAGTGGATGCCATCCGTGTGGAGATTGAAGATAACGGAAAAGGGATTGCGGCGAAGGATCTGGGACATATTTTTGAACGCTTTTACCGCACGGATTCTTCCCGGAATTCGACAAAAGGCGGAAGCGGTATCGGTCTTTCCATCGTGAAAAAGATCATAGAATATCACGGCGGTTACATCTGGGCAACCAGCAGGGAAGGAGAGGAAACCTGTATGCATTTTGTGATCAGAAAGTACAAAGAGGTAGAACATGATGAATAAGATTTTAATTATTGAAGATGAAGAAGCGATCGCTGAACTGGAAAAGGATTATCTGGAGATCAGTGATTTTGAAGTGACGATTGAAAATGATGGTGAAAAAGGATTAAAAACAGCACTTTCCGAAGAATTTGACCTGATCATCCTTGATCTGATGCTTCCGGGCATTGACGGTTATGAAATCTGTAAACAGATCAGAAACCAGAAAAATATCCCGATCATCATGGTATCGGCGAAGAAGGATGATATTGATAAGATCAGAGGTCTGGGACTGGGTGCAGATGATTATATGACAAAGCCGTTCAGTCCGAGTGAGCTGGTTGCGCGTGTGAAAGCACATTTGTCCCGGTATGAGAGATTGATTGGATCAAACCAGAAGCAGAATGACATTGTGGAGATCCGTGGTATCAAGATCGATAAAACAGCAAGGCGAGTTTATGTGGACGGAGAAGAGAAAGTGTTTACGACCAAGGAATTTGATCTTTTAACATTTTTTGGCAGAGAATCCAAACCATGTTTTTACCAAAGACGAGCTGTTCCGCGAGATCTGGGATATGGATTCGGTCGGAGATATTGCCACTGTTACGGTGCATATTAAGAAGATCCGGGAAAAGATCGAATACGACACTTCAAAGCCACAGTACATTGAAACTATTTGGGGTGTCGGCTACAGATTTAAAGTATAAATATAAGTGCCCCAAATAGTTTCATTGGATGCGCAGCTACGCGCGCCCATATCGCAGGAGCGATATGTTATTTGGGGAGTTGGCTACAGATTTAAAAGTATAAATATAAGTGCCCCAAATAGTTTCATTGGATGCGCAGCTACGCGCGCCCATATCGCAGGAGCGATATGTTATTTGGGGAGTCGGTTACAGGTTTAAGGTATGATGCAGGTAATAACAGATATGAATATACAATATGAAGATAAGGAGCTGCTGGTTGTTTATAAGCCGGCCGGACTGGCGACACAGTCAGCGCGGGTAACAAGCCCGGATCTGGTATCTTCCGTGACGAGGCATTTAAAGGGTGCTCCTGTTTATGTGGTACACAGGCTGGATCAGCCGGTAGAAGGGCTTCTTGTGCTGGCAAAGACAAAGCAGGCGGCAGCAGGGCTGAGTAAGCAGCTGCAGGCAGGAACGCTGAATAAGCAGTATTATGCACTTGTATACCGGGGAGCGGAAGAGCTTCCGAAAGAGGGAATACTGGCAGATTATTTATGGAAGAATCCGCAGACACAGAAAGCAGAGATTGTGGCGCAGGCATCCGGTAAAGGAAAACAGGCAAAGCTGCATTACCGTGTTATGACGGGGAAAGATGACATAGCACTGCTGGATGTCAGAATAGAAACCGGCAGATTCCATCAGATCAGGGCGCAGCTTGCGCATGCGGGATTTCCGATATTGGGAGATCAGAAGTACGGAACGCAGACGTCTATGGAGCGCTCTGAGGAGCTTGGGATCAAAAATGTTTCTCTTTTTGCCTATGCGCTTACGTTTACGCATCCCAAAACCGGGAAACAAATGGAATTTCAGGCAAAAACGCAAAATCCGGCGATCAGCCATTTATTAACAACTATGAATTAAGAAAAAATGCCCATACTAATCTGGAAGTAAGCAGAGCAGGTGGGTGTTTTTTTATGCATAAAATATGGGAAACATATCGAAAACAAATTAAATTTGCCACAGCAGCGGTCCTGTTGTTTGTCCTGTTTAAGTATTTGATCGGACTGGTGGCTCCGTTTTTGGTGGCGGCGGTTCTGATGGCGGTTTATGAAAAACCGGTTTTTTATCTGAAACGAAGGACAGGAATCGGCGGACAGCTCTGGACGGCCGTTCTGCTCCTTCTGACTGTATTATTTCTGCTTCTGTTTTTCTGGTTGTTTGGCAGAAAAATGCTCGCCTATGGGATGCTGTTCTGGGAGAGGCGGAATGAATATCAGGAAACGTTTCTGTGTACAGTCAGGGACTGCTGCGGTTATATTGAGAAAAGGAATACGCCTTGAAAAAGGCATGCTCTGGCAGAAGCTGCAGCAGGGCAGTGTGACAGTCTGTAATAAACTGTCTGCCATGGCTTACAGAAATTCCTATCAGTATTTTACAGGGGCGATACAGGCAGGGGCTTTTTTTCTGGTGACAGTGATTGCTGCCTTATTATATGCAAAGGACTGGGAAAAACAGAAAAAATGGAGAGAACAGGAAGATAAGAAAAGCAGACTATGGCAGGTGATAGATGAAATCATGCGTTATCTGCGCGTGAGTCTGCTGGCACAGGGAAAGATCATGACGGTGATCGCACTTTTATGCCTGCTGGGATTTGGAATCGCAGGGCTGTCAAATGCACCGGGGCTTGCCGTGCTGACGGCTTTTTTGGATGTGCTTCCCTTTATCGGAACGGGGATCGTGATCCTGCCAATGGCAGTCTGGCAGTTTTTAAAGCGGAATCTGTTTTCCGGTACTATATTGCTGCTTACTTATGCGGCGGCTGTATTTGCAAGAGAGTATCTGGAGCCGAAGCTGATCAGCCATAAAATGGGAGTGTCACCGATTTTGACGCTGCTTGGAATTTATGCCGGTGTCAAAGTATTTGGGGTTGCGGGAATTCTGCTGGGTCCTTTATATGTGATCATTTTAGCGTTTGTATACAGAAGTTCTTTTACAAACGAGACTTCTTTTTGCTCATGAACGGCTAGTCGCCGTATACAGTCACAATATTTCGCAAATCTTAAGAATACTTTTGTGGAAAGATGGGGAGTTATAGCATATAATCAAACTTAGAAAACTGGGAAAGGAAAGTCTGAGTATGAAAAAAGAAAAGGAATAATTGCAAAAGGACTTGCAGGTGTGCTTGCCATATCGATGCTGTTAACCGGATGTGGCGGAAAGTCTGGCAAGGACAACAAAGACATGAAAGATCTGGTTTATAAATCAGAGAAATTAAGCTACACAGACGATATGAAGGGTGATATCAGCAACTTTACCGTAGCAGGTGATAAGATTTATGTCTATACAACAGAGTGGGTTCCGGGTCCGGGCAATACGGAGGATGCTGAAGCGGAAGAAGAGGCATATGAAGCAAAAGACCAGGAAGAAACAGCTGACGGAGATGCTGTAGTGGACGGTGATGAGCAGTCTGACAGCACAGACGGAACAAATGCCATCTCTGAAGAAGGAGAAGAAAAGCCGGTTGATGACGCAGAGGCAACAGATGATACAGAGGCAACAGATGGTGCAGATGCGGAGATCGGTGATACAACGGATGCGACAGATGATGTACCGGACGATTATTATGGTACAACCAATCAGTACTTCTACACCTGTAAGGCAGACGGATCTGACCTGCAGGAGATTCAGATGGATGTGGAAAAGAATGATAATAACTGGCTGAACTACTTTGCAGCAACAGAAGACGGCATGTTATACATGCTGTACAGCGGATATGATGAGAAGAGCGAGCAGTCTACATATCTGATCAAGATTCTGGATGCAGGCGGAAGCCAGACAGGCGAAGTGAATCTGAACGGTATTCTGGATGAAAATGATTATGTACAGGCTATGAGACTGGACAAAGACGGTAATATTTACCTGATGGGAGACCAGTCTGTTTACGTGCTGGATAAGGATGGCAATAAGATCGCCCAGATTAAGGCGGATACCGCTAATAACAGCTGGATGATGGCAATGGCAAGAACAGGCGACGGACAGATCGTTGTTGCGATGAACGGACAGGACGGAATGAAAGTCCAGACGGTAGATCTGGCAAAGAAAGCAATGGGCGAAAGCTATGATATAGCTGTTTCGGGATATGGCTCATCCAACAGTGCACTGATAGACGGTGCTGATTACAGCTTCTATTACAATGATGGCAGCAGCCTGTATGGATATGATATGCAGTCAAAGCAGTCAAAAGAGATCTTAAACTGGATCAGCAGTAACATCAATACAAGCTATGTAGGAGATACAAGAGCGCTTAAGGGTGGTCAGTTTATTACGAATTATTCTGACTACAGTTCAGAAGATGGTGCAGATAACGGTTTATATATTTTTACAAAGGTAGATCCGAGTGAAGTGGCAGACAAGGTAACGATCACTTATGCAGGTCTTTATGTGGATGATGCGATCAAATCAGCTGCGGTGAAGTTCAATAAGAGTCAGGATAAATACCAGATCATGGTAAAGGATTATTCGACCTATGATGATGCACCTACACAGATGAACAATGATCTTCTGGCAGGTGAAATACCGGATATCATCGATCTTTCCGGCATTTCTGCTGAAAAATACATTTCCAAGGGAATGCTGCTGGATCTGTATACGCTGATGGATAAAGATTCAGATATCAAGAAGGATGACTTTATTGAGAATGTATTACAGGTAATGGAAACAGACGGAAAACTGTATCATATTTCTCCTACCTTTGGCGTTAATGTGCTGATTGGCAAAACTTCTGATATCGGTGGCAGAGATAAGTTTACCGTACAGGATCTGATCGATCTGGAACAGTCAAAGGGCAATGATGCAAAGGCATTCTACATGAGATCTAATACAAGTGTGCTCAACATGATCTGTACAGCAAATTATGAGGATTATATTGATTGGAATACAGGAAAATGCAGCTTTAACAGTGATGAATTTGTCAAGCTGTTAGAGTATGCAAATACGTATCCGAAGGATGAGGATATTAATTGGGACGAAGATTACGAAAGCCTTCCGACGCAGATCCGCAGCGGCAAAGTAATTCTGGCTGATATTTACAGTCTGGGTATGGAGGAGATCGAGCTTTACAATGCAATGTTTGAAGATGATATCAGTTTTATCGGATATCCTTCTGATAAATCAGCAGGTGCATCTGCAAGCATGAATATGGATCTTGGTATTTATGCAAAATCCAAAAATGTGGATGGTGCGTGGGCATTTTTAAAGACGTTCCTGACAAAAAGATTATATCTGTAAGGGGGCTAATAATTATTACAGTGGATTCCCGCTTCGCAAGGATGCACTGGAATATCAGATTAAGAGATATTCCGCAACGGAAAAATATACAGACGAATATGGCAATGAGATAGAGCCATACCAGTCTTCCTGGGTTATGATGATCTTGATGTTGAGATCGGACCGCTTTCTGAGGATCAGGTCAACAAGCTTCGTGAGGTTATAGCATCCGTAGATCATCTGTATGTATACAATGATGATGTGATGACGATCATCTCTGATGAAACAGGTGCTTACTTCAGTGGACAGAAGTCTGCAAAGGAAGTGCAGACATTGTACAGAATCGTGTTTCCAACTACGTGAATGAAAACAGATAGAAAGGTAAAACATGAAGAAGAAACATAAAAAAATGGAAGGAAAGGAAATGGGAACTCGGATTTTTACTCCCTCCTGATCGGAGTTAGTGTTTTCTTTGTTGTACCGTTTGGCGTGATTTTCTATTATTCCATGGTAGACAGTCCGATCGATCCAAGGTTTGTATTCCTTCGGAATTTTGTGAATCTGTTTCATAATTCTGCCTTTTTACAGGCAGCAAAAAATACGGCTGTATTCAGCCTGACGGCAGTACCTCTGGCGGTACTGCTGTCGCTGGGTATGGCGATCATTCTGGAGCAGAATATCCCATTGAGAAGTACATTCCGAACCTTCTTCTTAACACCGCTTATGGTACCGACGGCTTCGATCTTCCTGATCTGGCAGGTGTTTTTTCATTATAATGGTGCGATCAATCAGTTTCTGGTTCATCTGGGAGCCGGTAAGATTGACTGGTTTAAGTCATCTTTCTCGCAGGTTATTGTACTGCTTCTGTTCTTATGGAAGAATCTGGGCTACAATATGATCCTGTTTCTGGCAGCACTCAATGATATACCACGGGAATATATGGAAGTAGCTGACCTGGACGGCGCGAGAGCGCGTGGCAGAAATTTATTTATATAAAGATCAGATATCTTGCCCCGACAATCCTGTTTGTGGCGATTATGTCGCTGATCAACTCCTTTCAAGGTATTCAGGGAAGTGTACTTGCTGACAGGTGATTATCCGTATGATACACTGTATATGCTGCAGCATTTCATGAACAACACCTTTAAGGCGCTTGATTATCAGAAGCTGTCTGCAGCGGCGATCATCATGTGTTCTGTCATGGTTGTTATCATAGGCCTTCTCTTTGTGGTCGAAAATCACTTTGGAAAGGATGTGGAAGGATGAAAAGCAGACGGAAGCAGAAATGCACAAAGGTTGTATTGTTTGTCATAGCATTTTTCTTTGCAACCTCATTTTTAATGCCGATCGTCCTGACGGTCGCAAACTCATTTATGCAGGAGAGTGAGATCTCTGCTAATTATGGTGCGGTATTTGACAGCTACACCGATGATTCCAATAATAATTATTATGGGAATCAGCAGCAGACGAAGTCCTCTTATACGTCGGAGGCTGCAAACCTGAAGTTTATTCCGGATATGGTTACTTTTAAGCAGTATTATACCGTGCTTTTTACAGAGCCCGGATTATCTGCTGAAATTCTGGAATTCGGTCATTTTGGTTGTACCGATCGTTGCGTTTCAGATCTTTATCGCATTGGGAGCGGCGTATAGCTTTTCGCGGTTCCGGGGACGAAAAAGGAAATTATCTTCTTTCTATATATTATACTGATGCTGATGCCATATCAGGTCAGTCTTGTACCGAACTTTCTCGTCAGTAAATGGCTGGGGATCTTAAATACCAGAGCGGCGATCATACTGCCGGGTATTTTCTCGACATTCAGTGTTTTCTGCTGACAAAGTATATGAGACGTATTCCAAAATCGCTGATCGAGGCTGCTGAGCTGGATGGTGCTTCAGAGTGGCAGATTTTCACAAAAGTCTGCATCCCGCTTTGCAAAAGCGCAATCGCGAGTACGGCGATCCTGGTATTCATTGATTACTGGAATATGGTTGAACAGCCGCTTATCCTGCTGTCTGACAGTGATAAATACCCATTGTCGATTTTCCTGTCAGAGATCAATAAGGGAGAAGTCGGACTGGCGTTTGCGGTTGCGGTTATTTATATGGTACCAACCATACTGATCTATCTGTATGGGGAAGAATACCTCATCGAAGGAATTTCCTACTCCGGTGGAGTCAAGGGATAGAAAGGATAAGAAAGTGAACGAAAAAAAACAGACCAACAAAAAAGATAGAATTAAAAATATTGCGATCGTCTTTCTGGTGATCATGCTGCTTTTGACGTTTTTCTCCAATACGATCATGAATTATTCCCTGCCTGAGGTTTCTGCGACGTATGCACAGAACGGAAGTGTAACAGCAAAGGTCAGAGGAACGGGAACAGTAGAGACAGCAGAAGATTATGATGTCAAAGTAACGGAAAATCATGTGGTCGGCAGTGTCAAGATCAAGGTGGGTGATGAGGTTTCGGCAGATCAGCTGTTGTTTGAGCTGGACGGAACAGGTACAACGGATGAGACCGCGCTCAAGGAAGCGCAGGATACGCTGGATAGTCTGGAACTTGATTACAGCAAGGCACTTCTTGCCGCAGCTCCGAATTATGCACTTGACAATCTGGAGATCAAATCCGCAAAGGGAAGAGCTCAGTGATGCTGTTGCCAACCAGACTAAGGCAGCAGCCAGAGCATCTTTAGTAGAACAGCAGGCAGCAGCACAGAAAAAGGTCAATGATCTGCAGGCTGATGTTGACTATATTCAGGCGCAGATCGATTCCTCCGTATCCGGAAACAGTGTGAGCAAATATAATAAGAAATTAAAAGAGAAAAAGAAAGCACTGGCAGAGGCAAATGCCACGCTGGCACAGATCACTTCCGATCTGGAAAGTACACCAACCGTGGATGATGCCAATGCAGCAGTCCGCGAAAAACAGAAGGCACTGGATACTTTAATCCTGACGCTTGCAAACAAGCAGACGGATGACAAGGTAACACAGGGACAGGCAGCACTTGATCTGAAGGCTTCCAAGAAAAAGGTAGATGACCAGAGAGAAGTGGTCGAAAAGCTGAAAAACGGTGGACAGGAAACAGAGATCAAGGCGAAAAATGCAGGTGTTGTAAAATCTGTCAACTGTATCGCAGGTGATACAGTAACACCGGACAGCACTTGCATCTATTGCAGTAACAGGAAACGGATACAGTGTCAGCTTTTCCGTGACAAAAAAGAGCAGGCAAAGCTTGTCAAGGCGGGACAGGAAGCAGAGATTCAGAATATCTGGGGAACAGATATGAAAGCAACGCTGGATTCTATCAAGGCTGATATAGAAAATCCCGATAAAAATAAAATACTGACATTCAAGATCACGTGAGAGGATGTAACTGTCGGACAGTCATTAAGTCTTTCTGTTGGTGAAAAGAGTTCACAATATGATGTAACAGTACCAAACAGTGCAATCCGTGAAGATAATAACGGAAAATTTGTACTTGTTGTCAATGTAAAGAGCAGTCCGCTCGGTAATCGTTATGTATTATCCAGAGCAGATGTAGAGGTTCTGGCAAGTGATGATACGAATTCTGCTGTCAGCGGAGGTTATTCGGATATGAATATGTCGTAACAAACTCTACAAAACCATTAGAGGCCGGTATGAAGGTACGTCTGGCAGATCAATAGGAGGAACCGGATATGAAAGTATTAATCTGGTGCAGAGATCATATCAGATTTCTGGTATGTCTCCTGTTTTGTCTGCTGATGGCAGTTGTTTTGACAATTGCGGGGAATACACTGGTCGGAAAGCAGTATTCCCAGCAGGAGGCAGAGCGATGGGCGGCAAATGATATCAGATACCATCAGGTCAGTGCGTTTATGCAAAGTGACAGTCAGATCACAAAGGATATGATCTCGGAGGTACGAAGCACACTGCAGTCAAAGCTGACAGATGCTTCTATTACGGAAGAAGCTGTTTCCGGAAGGCTTTGGATCGATGCTTATGCAGCCATGCATGACAGCTCCATCGGTAAGCTGACAGATATAGGAAGTGCTTCAGTGGATAGTGTGCAGATCATAGGTGTCGGTGGTGATTTCTTTCAGTTTCATCCGCTTAACATGATCTCGGGAAACGTTTTCTCTGAAAATGATATTTCAAAGGACAGGGTTGTGCTGGATGAGAATACAGCATGGACATTGTTTGGCGCATATGATATAGCCGGAAAAACAGTAACCATCGAAGGCAGACAGTTTGTGATTGCAGGTGTTTATAAGCCATCGGATAATAAATATGAAAAGTATGCAAGAGGAGATCAGTCCTACTTATTTATGGACTATGATACCTTCCAGACGCTTTTTGAAGGAACCGGTATAACAGCTTATGAGGCAGTTCTGCCGAATCCTGTAAAGGGATTTGCATTAACTGCATTAAAGACAGCGTTTGGCGAGGATGAAGAGACAACACTTTCTGATTCGTCAGTTAGTTTTTCTGATAAAGAGTATGTTGATAATACAGATCGTTTCTCCAATCTGCAATTATATAAGAAGATCTGGAATCTGCCAAAGCTGATGATGCGGGGGAATGCAGTTGCATATCCATATTGGGAGAATGCTGTGCGCAGCATTGAAATGAAGGCAGCATTTCTTCTTATATTGCGGACACTGTTACTTGCGTTTCCTGTAATTTCACTTGCTATATGGCTTGTAATAACCGTAAAAAGGGAATATCATAAGTGGAAAGCATTTGTCAAAGGCGCGATTGAAAATGCGATCGACAGACAATATGCAAAAGCAGCGGCAAAGCGCGCAGAAAAAGAAGGCGTGGATCGGGCACAGATCGTGATAGATGCACTTTCGGATGAAAAAAGAAAAGATTGCGGATCCTGTACAGTCAGAAAATCTTCCGGAGAATGAAAAACCGGAAGAGCCTGCCTTGTCGGAAGAAGAACTGATGGAGAAGATCGTCCGGGAAGCAAAGATTTCTGGGAAAAGAGAAAAGAGCGGGAAGAGCTTATGGAAATCCGTCGGAAAAGAGCAGATCGAAGCAAAGAAGAAAAGACGCGCGAAGCTGAGGAAGAGCAGGAAAGTAAAGATGAAATTTAAGGCAGTGAATGAGTTGGAGCATTTCAGTTTCAGAGATGCGCAGATTCAAAAAGCGGAATGGACAGGAGATGCCCTCCGGTTTGAACTGGAGGCTGTGATCGTAAAAGCCGATAATTCCCAGAATGGTAATTATACGGACAGCTATGCGGGAACAACGCAGATGGAATTGAAAAATGCCGAAGTCCAAAAAGCTGTAAGGGAAGGATATAAGTATTATGATGCCAATGATGTATTGCGGGAAGAAAAGCCGGATGAACCGCTTTCCGAGGAGGAGCTTGCAGCGCTTCTAAAGGGAAGTAAGGGCTATTATCTGTTTGATGTTGTGAAGGTAGAAGATACTTATAATACAACAAACCGTTTTTTATATCTGGTCGGGATTGATGCGGACGAGGAGACATCCTACTGGTTACAGATCGCATTTGACAGCTCTGAGCTTTGCTGGGATAAATACATGAACCGTGTACAGAACGGATAAGTGACATGAAGAAAAAAGATAAAAAGCTGCTTTTGGCATTCCTGCTTTTGTTTGGACTGCTCCTTGCTTTGGCTGTACTTTCGGTCTGGGGCAGACATAGAAAGATATTTGACTATGGAGCACACCTGGATGAGACGGTATTTTCAGTAGATGAAGTGCATGTAACGCTTCGTGAGTTTGGATATTATATCTATGAAGTGGAGGATTATGTAAATCAACAGGCAAAAGCCTATGATTCCGCGAATCCGCAAAGCTACTGGAATGTACATTTTTCGGCAGGCAAAAAAAGCAGATTTTTAAAAAATATGGCAAAGGATACAGCGGTTAATACATGTCTTGCCGAGATCATTTATGCAGATATGGCAGAGAAGGATGGATATGAACTGACTGTAGAGGAGAAGGATGCAGCAACGGAGCAGGCTGCAAAGCTGCTGGACGAAATGACGAAAGCGCAGATCGAAAAGACAGGTCTGACGCAGGAACTTGTGCAGAAAATTGAGCTGCGGAAAGCACTTGCTGCCAGATATGCAGAGGATTATGTGCAAAAAGTTGATCTGCAGGGTTACGAAGGAGAACCTTTGGAACTGATCTCCGGAAACGGTGCATACTTCCAGGACGAAATCTTGCCAAAATATCATGTCGTATTTGTCAAAAAACTACTAAATCAATTGTATTTTGGCAAAATTACCGTAAATATGGAAAAATAGAGCTTAAAAAAGACTTAAAAATTAAAAAGATTTTTCCAAAAAAAGACTGTACAAAATAAGACTTTTGATATATAATTAATAATGCAGAGGGAAGTGATATTCTAATGCAATCTAACAATTAGATAATAAACAGAAATGTTTATTATAAATATGAGAAGTTTTACTTCTCAGATTATCCCCTCATAATCCGTTAGCCAATCCCCTCGGCTAACGGATTTCCCCTTTTATGGAATCTTTTCAGATCAGGATATCAGCATCCTGTCTGTCTGTTTTCTGATAACCGTAAATGGTTAATTTTCCCTGATTATCGCACAAAGCGAGAAGGATATCTTTGTAATCGTGGAATCCTTGATTGTGGATCCGGCGTGTGAGCCATATTTCGTCTTTGCCGCTGTGTTTCAGATTGTGTGGCAGAAGCTTTCCATCCATGATAAGAACGGCAGATAACAACGTCTGTTCCGGCGCAAGGGCAAGATCTCCCGGCGTGACAGGTCTGCTCGAGGATTTGGGCAGAAAGCTGAGTTTACCGCTTGGCTCCATCATAATGACTTCTAAAGCGGACAGATCAAAATAGCCGCTCAGCCTGGCAAGCGTCAGAAGCTCTGACAGATCTAGCCTTGCTTTTCTCAGGTTCTTTTCAAAGATCTGCCCGTGGGAATACAGGGCAATGGGTTTCCCGGTAATGAGGCGCCTGAGCATTATACTTTTACTGGTGGCATGGGACAGCAGAATACCGCAAATGCCATAGACGACCATGGCGGTAAAAGGCTGCCAGAAGCTTTGCTCCAATGATGTTGCCATTTCTGCGGCGATCGATCCGATCGTAATGCCGTTGATATAATCAAACATGCTCATTTCCGACATCTGCCGGTAGCCCATGAGCTTGGTCAGAATAAAAAGAGTAATGATCGATCCGAAAGACAATACAATAATATAAATTATTTCCTGCATAAAATCCGCTCCTTTGAGATAGTCTGATTTAGTCTGTGCAGGAACTGTGGAAATCATGTAAATTTAATAGTTCCTTTATTGAAAAAGAAGTATCGGAAGTATATGATGTAATAAAAAGGAAAAGGTATTTTACAGGAGGTAGAAACATGGATTTTTTGAATAAGCTGAGCGCAAAGGCAGGAGAGACTTTCCAGACGATCAAGGAAAGCGATGCCACAAAGAAAGCAAAAAATTACGCTGAGATTCCGGGACTTTCCCTGCAGGTCGGCAAGCAGGAGGGCATTGTAAAGAAAGCATATCAGGAGATCGGAGAAGCCTACTATCTGGCACATAAAGACGATGTGGACAGCATCTACGGCGAGCAGATGCAGACGATCACAAAGGCACTTGCAAAGATCGAAGAACTGAAAACAGAGATTGAAAACAAAAAGAAGGATCCTTCCGACGCAGCAAAGAACGTCGCAGAGCCGCACGAAGCAGAAGGCGCAGCTGTCGTTCCATCCACAGTCGTAGAACCGGAAGCGGCAGAAACTACTGAAGATATATAGAATAAGTTAGATATAATCATATGATGTTGGAGTCAAAAGTCTCAGGACATTTCACCCGCTTATGAGTAAGCACGCGTGGGTTTAGACCTTTTGACTCTGGCATCATCAATGGATCACATATTAAATAGCAGATTATCAATGTTTAATGTTAATAGATGTGAATGTTCATAACGAAAAACCAAAACAGCTCCGTAGTATATTTTGATGCACGCTGCGCATGCTTTTCTACTAAGGCACATGCTGGCATTCATATGGCACGCGGATATTCGACATCCCTGTCTCAGATCCGCTGCCACGACGTCCATGTCGTGGCACCATATTCATCACCAGCATTTAGCCAAGTAGAAATACGCATTTGCAGCTATCGCATCCTAATATACTACGGAGCTGTTTTTTTAGTTAGTATTCCATATTATTTATTGCATAATCAAATGGTTTCAATCTTAATATTCATGCGCCTTATACTTCGCGATCGCAGCCTGGATACGATCACTCGGATTGAGCAGATCACTGATGGAAGCATCGTGATTTAACGTATCAATGATGTAAGCAATGTATTTGCTCATATCGCAGTTGATGTAGTACGGACGCTGCAGCAGTTCAGGCGTCTGGTATATAAGGTTTGTTGTCAGGACACCGGCGATCAGACCGTCTTCATAAGCAATATCGAATTTGGAAAGTCCGTTTGTGAAAAAGACCAAAGGTAGCACAGATGAATACACGTTTTGCTTTGCGTGCTTTCAGTTCTGCTGCAACTTCCAGAACACTTTCACCGGAACTGATCATGTCGTCTATCACGATCACATCTTTGCCTTCCACGCTGCTTCCTAAAAATTCATGCGCGACGATCGGATTACGGCCGTCTACAATCTGTGTATAATCACGTCTCTTATAGAACATACCCATATCGAGCCCAAGTACATTTGCCATGTAAATAGCGCGTCCCATACCACCTTCATCCGGGCTGATGACCATCATATGATCGGAATCGATCGTAAGATCCTTTACATGCTTCAGTAAGCCCTTGATAAACTGGTAAGTTGGGGAAACGGTTTCAAAACCGCTTAATGGGATCGCGTTCTGTACACGGGGATCATGCGCGTCGAAAGTAATGATATTGTCAACACCCATGCTGGTAAGCTCCTGCAGAGCCAGTGCACAGTCAAAGTGATTCGCGTGCTGTTCTCTTATGCTGTCTGCTTTCGTACAAAAATGGCATGATAACCGTAATACGACGTGCCTTTCCACCGACAGCAGCGATAATTCTCTTTAAATCCTGATAATGATCATCTGGAGACATATGATTTTCATGTCCGCAAAGAGAGTAAGTCAGACTGTAATTGGCAACATCTACAAGCAGATAGAGATCGTTGCCTCGGACAGATTCTAAAATAACGCCCTTTGCTTCACCGGATCCAAAACGCGGTACTTTTGCCTGCAGCAGGTAAGAGCTTCGCTGATACCCCTTGAATGCAAGGCTGTCCTTGTGCTCATTTTCTCTTTCTGTACGCCAGTCAACCAGATACTGATCGACCTTCTCGCCAAGCTCCTGGCAGCCCTTTAAGGCAATGATCCCGAGCGAGCCGACGGGGATGGTTTCCAAGTTTCTCATTTCTTCACGTTTTGCCACGATGAAAAATCCTCACTTTCTGCCTGATAATTTTTTTCTGAATCCGGATATCGGAACCGGTAAATTTAAAAAGTTCATAATTACTGGTAATGCGTGAAAACAGTCTTTCCGAATAATGCTCACTGAGTTCTTCCAGTGAAATGTTGCTGGAAATGATCGTAGATCTTTTGCGCAGGTGCCTTTCATTTAAAATAGTGAAAAGCTCGGATGCAACAAATCCGTTGGAAAGCTCCGTCCCCAGATCGTCGATGATCAGAAGATCACATGCGTACAGATCCTGATAGAGCTGGGCGAGATTTTCCCGGTCTTTAGAACCGAAGGTGTATTCGGAAATTCTATCAAATAATGAACAGGCACTGAAATAGAGAACACAATAGCCTGCATCCAGTAATTCTTTTGCAATACAACAGGATAAAAATGATTTCCCGGTACCTACTGTACCATAAAAAAGCAGATTGCGGTAGTGGGAACTGAAATCTGATACAAATTTTCTGGCATTTTGCACGGTTTTCTTGAATCGCGCCAGATCTTCGCCCTGATAATAATCGGTGGAAAGATGAGAAAAATTTTCGGTTTCAATAAATTCTCAAGACCTGACTGCTCATAAAGATAATGTGCTATTTTCTGCTTCATGCAGTGACATTTGCTGTGATCGGGCAGATATCCTGTATCCTGACAGTCCGGGCAGTCATACACCGGCTCCAGATAATCAGCCGGATAACCATGCTCCTTAAGCAACTGCTGTTTCTGTGCGGAAAGTGCATGGAGCTGTTTTTTCATATCATCGAGAGCCTGCTTGTCTCCACTGAGGAGTTTGCGCCCCTGCATGATACACAGACCGGAGATCTGCTGTTCCAGCTCCTGATAGGCAGGAATCCGGGCATAAATCTCTTCTTTGCGCTGCAGGAGGATATGACGGTTTTTATTCTGTATTTTTTCGTAGTCGGCGGTAATTGCCTTGAACTGGGAATTTGTGATCATTAATTACTGAGAAGCTCCTTTTCTAAAGCATCGTAGTCATATTTGCGCTGTTTAAAATCGTGGAAACTGCTTGTCTTTGCGGCAGTTGTCTTTTTTTTCTGAGAGAAAGCCTTGTTGGCAGCTTCCGCCTCTGCAAGATTATGTATATTTTGTTTCAGCCAGCTTTTTAAAATGCCGTTTGTATATTCTATGCGGTTTTTTATCAACGGCAAGTGCTGCCTTTTCACAGGCCGCAAGGATCATATCGTGCGTGAAACCATATTCCTTTTCCCAGCGGTTTACAAAATCCGCTTCCTTTTCTGTCGGTGCACCTGTCCGCCCGAGTGCATTCATGACTGTATAGACGATATTATTATATTTGTAGGATTGCTGTTTGGCCTGCTGGACAGTTGTAATTTTTTCCTCGGACCAGTTGATCGCAACCTTTTCGATATAACGCATTTCTCGATGCCCTTTGCCGACACAGTATTCGATCAGATAATCGATCAGGTCGGTCGAAAAATGCAGCCCTTTATATAAGAAGATGATTGTTTTGATATCGGGAACTGTCAGAACGCGCCCCAGATATTGCTCTGCAATAAAAATAATCTGGGAAGCTTCCTCTTCCTGTTGAAAGGATGTAACCTCGTCCAGGCTGTAGGAGGGCTTGCTTTTTGCCGGCTGTACCTCCGGCGCAGGAGCTTTCTTCGCAGTCTTATGCTGTGAGGCTTCTGCAGGGGCTTCCTTTGGACCGGCCGGAGCAGTGGGCGTAGAAGAAGTGCCGGACTGCATATGCAGGGCAAGGATCTCGCCGTTTTCGTCATATTCGATCCGTACCAGATTCTTCTTTTCCCAATAGGAGAGCGCACGGACAACATCCTTTTCCGTATGGTTAAATTTGTCTGCGATATCGGAGATGCTCGTAGGCAGATTGGCATGCATCATGCGCAGCAGATAAAGGTAGACCTTGATCTGCGCATCATTGGCATTTTCCATATATTCATCAATAAACTGATTGGATACGATCGTAGCATCACTATAATCATCTCTGTATATCGTAAGACGACTCATTTCATTCACCTGACCTTGTTTTAATAGCAAATGAAATTATAGCACAGACATTTTTAAAATGAAATAGCCATTTTTCTGCAAACCCTTGTAAATGCTGGGTTTGCGGGAAATGTGGACAATGGGATAAAGTGGATAAGCTGCTCGGCCGCATACTTTGTAAACAAGGAAAATGTGTGATGGATTGTCGCTTTTTGATGCTGACAGCAGGGGATTCCATATAAAGGTTATGTAAACAAAATTATCCACATCTTTTTCTGTGATTTACACACCAAAAAATGTGGACAATGTGGATAAGTTATTTGCCGAGCAGGTTTTCGCCGATTTTATAGACATCTCCGGCTCCCATAGTTATCAACAGATCATCCGGCTCACAATTTTCTAATAAAAAATTTTCAATCTGATCAAAAGACGGGAAATACTCGCATGGCGTTCCCAGCTTTTCAATCTCAGCCTGCAGCGTACGGGAGCTGATGCCGAGTGTATCTGTTTCCCTTGCTGCGTAAATATCAGCCAGTACAACATGATCTGCGAGGGAAAGTGCTTTTGCAAATTCCGGCAGAAGTGCTTTGGTACGCGTGTAAGTATGCGGCTGGAAGACACACCAGAGCTTTTTGTGCGGATAATTCTGCGCTGTTTTTAAAGTCGCGGTTATTTCTGTCGGATGATGTGCATAATCATCTATTATAGTTGTCTCAAGAAGCTTGCCCTTATACTGGAACCGTCTGTCGGTACCACTGAAGCTTTTCAGGGCTTCACAGATCGCATCCGGCTCTCCGCCGAGCAGTAGATAAGCGATCGCGATCGCTGCCATGGAATTGGAAATATTGTGACGACCCGTTACACCGAGAGAAACCGGGAAAACAGTCTCGCTGCCGTCTTTCTTTAAATGGATGCGGTAGGAGCCACGCGCCATGGCATCAAAGGTAATATCGGTTGCATAAACATCAAAATCTTCTGAAAAACCGTATGTGATCACATGGCAGGGAAGATCATGGGTGATCTCGGAAACATTCTCAATCTCACCATTGATAACAAGTGTTCCGTCAGCGGGGAGCAGACACGCAAATTTACGGAAAGAATTGCGGATATCCTGCAGATCCTTGAAAAAATCCAGATGATCGGCGTCAATATTTAAAATTGCGCTGATCTTCGGGAAAAAGCTTAAAAAGCTGTTCGTGTACTCGCATGCTTCCGCGACAAAAAGTTCAGAGCTTCCGATTCTGATATTACCGCCGATATCTTTCAAAATACCACCGATCGATAAAGTAGGATCTGTATCCATTGCCAGCAGGATTTCGGATAACATGGAGGTAGTTGTTGTTTTGCCGTGCGTTCCGCTGATGGCGATCGGTGTCTGATAATTCTGCATGATCTCGCCGAGCAGGACTGCTCTGGTCATACAGGGAATATTTTTTTTCTCCGCTTCCATAAGCTCAGGATTATCCGGATGGATCGCCGCCGTATAGACAACGAGCCGGATATCATCCGTGATATTGGAGGCACGCTGCCCATACTGTACGACAGCGCCCTTTTGGATCAGATGCCTTGTCAGATCACTTTCCTTCGCGTCGGAACCGCTGATGCCAAAACCGCGGTCCAATAAGATCTCAGCAAGACCGCTCATGCTGATGCCGCCGATCCCGATAAAATGGATATTGATTGGTTTATTAAAATCGATTTGATACATAATGACACTTCCTATTAAAATATGTTTGATTGGATCAGAACCATTATACTCTAAAGAATATCATCTGCACAAGAGAGAGAATGGGAAAATACAGATGTATTTTAGACAAATTTTACAAAAAAAATAATTGCTGTAATATTCTGGGAAATAATAAAAAGATATTTTGCACAAAAAATAGACGAATATAGGCGAAAAAATTGACTTTATGCACGAAATAAACTGGAAAAAGAGGGATTTTATTTGTAAAAAACATTCACTTTATCAATATTATATGCTATAATCAGAATATCGATGAAACTGAAATGATAGATTTCGGAAAATATTGTGTAAAAAATCGATATTACACAAGTAAGGGGTGACAGTATGATCAAAAAAGAGATGATCGCCATGCTTTTAGCTGGAGGTCAGGGCAGCAGACTTGGTGTATTAACTGCGAAGGTTGCAAAACCAGCAGTAGCGTTCGGGGAAAATACAGAATCATTGACTTTCCGCTTAGTAACTGCATTAATTCGGGAGTTGATACAGTAGGCGTTTTAACACAGTATCAGCCGCTTCGGTTGAATACACACATTGGCATTGGTATTCCGTGGGATCTGGATCGTAATATCGGCGGTGTTTCCGTACTTCCGCCATATGAGAAGAGCACAGATACGGAATGGTATACAGGAACAGCAAATG
>VOFC01004302.1_pt1 | contig 29247 bp, 32 predicted proteins | sample 5384161 | NCBI WGS metagenome assembly VOFC01 (sample SAMN12384722, study PRJNA508395) | human gut metagenome | isolation source: healthy gut B | host: Homo sapiens | reverse complement strand
GCACACTGGCCGGATGAAATTTAGATACAGCTACAAGGTCGACACCAGGTTGAATTGTAGCCTTTACTTCATTAAGGTGTATCATTATTCGTATTCAGGTTTGTCTTCTCCAGGTTTGTTCAGCGTGTAATGGAAAATGTCCATCAAGGCTGTTTCAGTAACACTGGCAATGGTATAATCCATCATTGAATCCTTCATGCCTTCATCCAGACGGCGAATGGCGTCGCGAAGGTCACCAGCTTGAATAAGTACGTTCTGTGAAGTCTTTTTTTCTTTTCCGCTTTTTTCGTCGAGCGTAATGAATACCAATTTAGCGCGGAAGTATTTATCGGCAGAGTCGTCGCCCGGTGCTTCGAACAGTTCGGCATAGTGTGCGCGCTTAATGTCGCTCACCTCGAATTCGCCCGTCATGAACGGAGTGATTTCTTCGATGATTCGGCGTTCAGCTTCGGTAAAGTTCAGTGCATCAACCAAGTAAGGTTCATTCACCTTCTTTACCAATCCGTTTTCCATTGTTTTTTCGTATTTTACTTTACATTCAAACCATTGATTGTTCATAGTGCTGTAAGTTATGTTTTATTTGTGTGGTTTCTAATCGGAGTTATTGTCTATGGGCGCGCAAAGTTAGCAAATGCAGTGCAATGGCGTACTTCGAATGCCTAAATAATTTCGAGCATTTGTTCCAAACGCTATAATTTTACCTTTACTTGCGATTTTCCTTGGGTAAATAGTCCGTATTCGATGGCATGCTTCGGGCAGGCATGAAAACACCGCAGACAATGCGTACACTGTCCTAACCATTGGGGCATACCTATCGCATCGGCCTGTATGTTATGGAGTGGACAGATGCGTACACATTTGCCGCATGCGATGCATGCTTTTGCATTGACTTTGAAATGCTTGTCGTGAATAAGGAACTTATTAAAGAGCGGACGCAGAACGTAGCTCTTCATGCGAGGAAATGCACCGGGATGTACGTCATTGTTTGAACTGGGTTCGTGGGCTTCGATGCGCTGTGATATTTGACGTAGCCAGGTAAGTGCTTTTTCGTTTTTCTGCTGTTCTAAGTTTGCGGGGTCGGTCTGAAATCCTGGCAGGCAGATATAGGTGTTGCGCATTTGTACTGAAAAGATGGCATTCACGTTCCAGCCCTTCTCCGCAAAAAGTTTGCGCACCTGTTTGTCAGTGCATCCAATGTCGTCGCCGCAGGTAAGTATCACATATATATAAGGAGAACGCTTGTTGGTATTACCGGGAAGGCGCCGGATGAAATCTTCCGCAACAAGGGGAAGTCCCCAACCATATACCGGAAACACAAAGCCTATTTCTGTGCACTCATCCGTCAGTTGGGGAGATGGGGTAGTGTAGTCGATGGCAGTGACACCCTCTTCTTGCTTGTTGCGCAATTTCTGAAGTTGTCTGACTATGGCCAACGAGTTCCCGGTTCCGGTAAAGTAGTAAATCATTCAATAAGTTTTTTGGTATAAACAAAGCATTTATCGAACACTTCGTTCGCTTCAGGAGTAGGACGATTAAATATACCATACATCGTGCTTCCACTGCCACTCATTGAGGCATAAACTGCTCCCATGTCGTATAGTGTTTGTTTGATGGCCGGTAGTTCGGGATGGAATGGAAATACCGATTGCTCAAAATCGTTAACTATTTGTTCTTTCCATGTTTCGATGGGCAACTTGATAGCTTCGGCTAACGGAATTGCTGGCAGTTTAGGCGTAACGTGTGCGTAGGCTTCTTTCGTCGAAACAAATACATCAGGTTTTACCAGCACGATGAATTTATCCTTCAATGAAACATTGCAGTTCGTGAGCTCATCACCGATTCCTGTGGCGTATGCAGGTTTGTTTCGTACAAAGAATGGGCAGTCAGCACCGAATTTAGCCAAACGCTTTTCCATATCTTCAGCGCTAAGTTGTAAGTTGTATGTCTCGTTCAATCCTTTTCATCATGGCAGCGGCATCGCTGCTTCCACCCCCAGGCCTGCCCCCCATAGGAATGTTTTTTTATACAGGCTAAGTTCCAGAGCCGGCAGATTGAATTCAGCTTTCATATCAAGGTAAACTTTTACGATTAAGTTATCTTCGGGTTTACCTTCAATGGGCACACCTCTTGACACAAGGCGGTAAGGCACATCTTCGTTCTCGATTTCCTTAAACTCTAAGTTGTCGCGTAAGGGAATCGGGAAAAAAACGGTTTCTAAGTTATGGTAGCCATCCGAGCGTTTGCTCACAATGTTCAGTCCGATGTTTATTTTGCAGTTCGGGAGTAGCAGCATAAGAATTGAGTTTTGACCAATGTATAAATGATGTTCAACATCTACTGATGTTTTTAATGTTTCTCGTCGATTTTCTGAAGTATGTCGTTGTCTGTGTCAACGTCTGTTTTGATGAGTGCAGCTACAGCAAAAGTCAGTGCACACAGCAACGTAGCTATGATGAAGAAGAAGTTCAGGTAGCCCACAGATTCTTGCAAAAAAAATCCGGCAACCATGCCCGGCAACATCATGCCAAGTGCCATGAGGCCGGTGCAGAAGGCATAGTGGGCTGTTGTCGATTCACCTTTGGAAAAGTGCATCAGGTAGAGCATGTAGGCAGTAAAGCCGAATCCATAGCCAAATTGTTCGATGAACACGCAAATGCTTACCCAAAACAAGCCTTCGGGGTTGAAAGTAGGCTAAACCAATGTAAACGGCATCGGGCAATGTAATGCTTAATACCATAGGCCATAACCACCGTTTTAAACCACCGGCTTCGGCTGCCACGCCGCCCAATATGCCGCCTAAGGTCAAACCGATAACGCCGAGCGTGCCCTGCACAATGCCAATGTCGCCCGTAGTGAGGGCTAAACCTCCGCTTTCGGTGCTGCCCAATAAAAAGAGCGGACATATTTTTACCAGCATGGCCTCGGGCAGTCTGTAGCACAATATAAAAAGGAGAGCAATTACAATGTGCTTTTTGCGGAAGAAACTGACAAACGTGCCAAAGAAATCCTTTACGGCATGTAACAAGTCTGTTTCTTGCTGTTTTTTGTCGGCCTCGGTTTTGGGCAGCATGTGTGCATGAAAGGCGAAGAAGGCAAAAAACAGCAAGGCTGTCAGTGCAAAGGTGATAGACCATGCGTGAGAAGGTGTCAGACGTGATTCCAATGTGCCGGCAAACATAATGAGTAATCCTTGTCCGATAATGCTGGCAATGCGATAGAATGTGGATCGAATGCCTACGAAAAAGGCCTGTTGCTGGTCGTCGAGTGCAAGCATGTAAAAACCATCGGCTGCAATGTCGTGTGTGGCACTGCTGAAAGCCATTATCCAAAGCATGGCCAGCGACCATTGTATGTAGTTTGGTGCTTCCAAACTGAATGCTAATCCACCCAAAGCTGCACCGATAAGCATTTGCATCATGACAATCCACCAGCGTTTGGTTTCGAACAATTCAACAATCGGACTCCAAAAAGGTTTGATAACCCAAGGCAAATAGAGCCAGGATGTGTAGAGGGCTATTTGCGCATTGCTCAGTCCTAAGCGTTCGTACATGATGGTTGCCACAGACATCACTATGACATACGGGATGCCTTCCGCCATATATAGTGTGGGTATCCATCCCCATGGATTACCTTTTTTTGCTTTGATGTTTTTGATTGATTTCATGGATGTGGAATGAGGGCAGCAGTGCCAATTTAAAGGTGGTAAGCAGGTGTTTGTTGTTGTCTGCGATGTTTATGGTGACTTCGCAGTGAAAAAATGTGTGTCATGCTTCAAAGTGATAGTATCTACTTAAAAAAGTCATGACCCTGATGTATAGGTTGTGAATGCAGTGCTGATTTAAGTTTCGAATATCAGACAAGGGGGTAGAGCTATAACTATCATAACCCTTAAAATGACAAACAGCAAGTGGGAATAGCCCCCTGAGGGTTATTGCATTCCTACACTTGCTGTTTGCAGTACTATGTTTTGTTATTTGGCATAACTTACAGAACGAGTTTCGCGGATAACCGTGATTTTAACCTGTCCGGATAAGTCATTTCGTCTTGTATTCTTCGTGCAATGTCAGCGCTGAGCGTTTCGATTTGTTTATCGTCAATCTTGTCAGCACCCACGATGACGCGAAGTTCGCGACCGGCTTGAATGGCATAAGTTTTCGTTACTCCTTCATAGCTCGAGGCGATTTGTTCCAAGTCATTCAATCGTTTGATGTAAGCTTCAACGATTTCGCGTCGTGCACCGGGACGTGCACCACTGATGGCGTCGCACACCTGAACAATCGGGGCAAGCAGTGATGTCATTTCCATTTCATCGTGGTGAGCACCAATGGCATTGCAAATTTCAGGCTTTTTCCTTATACTTTTCAGCCAGTTTGGCACCGTAAAGGGCGTGTGGCAATTCGCTCTCTTCATCGCACTTTGCCGATGTCGTGCAAAAGTCCGGCGCGTTTTGCTTTTTTCGGGTTTAATCCCAGTTCGGCAGCCATCACTGAGCAGAGGTTGGCTGTTTCGCGAGCATGTTGCAGCAAGTTCTGTCCGTACGATGAGCGGTACTTCATTTTACCAACGATGCGAACCAGTTCGGGGTGCAGACCGTGAATACCCAAGTCAATGGCCGTGCGCTTACCTGTTTCGATAACCTCGTCTTCAACTTGTTTTTTAACTTTGGCCACAACCTCTTCGATGCGTGCCGGGTGGATACGTCCGTCAGCAATCAGCTGGTGTAAGGCCAATCGGCAGATTTCGCGACGTACGGGGTCGAAAGCACTGATGACGATAGCTTCGGGCGTGTCGTCAACCACGATTTCAACACCAGTGGCAGCCTCCAATGCACGGATGTTGCGTCCTTCACGGCCGATGATACGTCCTTTCACTTCGTCGTTGTCGATGTGGAATACGGTCACGCTATTTTCAATAGCCGTTTCCGTTGCTACGCGCTGTATGCTTTGTATGACGATGCGTTTGGCTTCCTTGTTGGCTGTCAATTTGGCTTCATCCATGATTTCATTGATGTAGCTTTGTGCATCGCTGCGGGCTTCATCCTTGAGAGCATCGACCAATCGTTTTTTAGCTTCTTCAGCCGAAAGTCCGCTCAGTTCTTCTAATTTTTCGCGTTCTTTCAGTTGCAGTTTTTCTAATTCTTCTTCTTTTTTTATCAGAGCCTGCTGTTGGTTGTTCAGTCTGTTGTGCGTATTGTCAAGCTCTTGTTTCCGTCGGCCCAGTTCGTCTTGTCTTTGGTTCAGGCCCAGTTCTCTTTGTTTCAGTTTGTTTTCAACTTGCAGAATGCGCTGGTTGCGTTGTTGAACTTCCTTTTCTAATTCTGCTTTTTGTTCAAGAACTTTTCTTTAACCTCCAGCAATTTTTTTTCTTTGATGACATCAGCCTCCTTATTGGCGTTGTCAATCATTCTCAGATACTTCTTTTTAAGCACGTAGCGAAAAAAGCTGTATCCGACACCAGCTCCGATGAGTAGGCTGATGAGGGTTGTGATAACTATTGTTACGTTCATTTCTTTTTTTGTAATGTATTAAATAAGAGATAATCAAGTGTTTTCGTATGGATACACCTGATTTTAAAGGCGTGCCACCTGCAGTAGGGCATTTAGCAAAAGGTTTGTAAACAGACCTGCCGACCATTCAATGCTGACAGGATTCGAACAATACTTTGTACTAACGTTCCGAGTTTAGCAAATTGTTGAGTTCGCCACTCAGTCGGTTAACCGTTTCTTCATAAAGCGACTGGTCTTTTTGAGTCTGTAGCTGAATAACCTGTACGGCAAAATCGAGCAATGCTACAGCCGTGTAGCGTTCGTAGCTCAGGTGTGGGTATGATTGCTCGTAGCGTCCAAGTTTTTCGTTGATCATTCGTGAGGCCTTTCGGTATATTTCTTCCTGGTCGCGTTTTACGGTGATAGGATATACCTGTTTGCCTATGAGCAGTTGAATAACAAATTTGTCGCTTTTATTTTCCATGGCATTGGAGTGAAAAAAAAGGAAAGTATGCTTCATTGACTATTCATCACATTGTGTTTTTTGCAATTAGAATAGTCCATAAAGTAATGGAGCATACCAGCCTACAAAGTGATGTTTACACATCCAGTAGGGCAATACATTTGTCAACTTCGCGAATAAGTTTGGCAATTCGAGCTTGAGCTTCTTTTACGTCATCGCCGTTAACTTCGATCATGCGTGCGGTTTTCAGCACGGAATAGTCGTTCTTCAGTTGGTCGATTGTTTCTTGCGCATCAGCCAGTTCCTCTTGGCATTTGCTCAGTTTTTGTTGCAGTTCGGCATTGGCAAAACGCATCTGCTCATACGCGTTCATGAGTTGGCGTACAAGTGCTTCAAAGTTTCGTAAAGCTATTTCTTGTTCGTTAGTCATACTTGTTTGTGGCTGCGTTCATTTCCGGTGTAAAGATTTGCCGGAAGTGTGCCAAAGCATTATCTGTTTTTTAAATATTGCCTCTATTCGTCTTTATCGTCAGGTTTGGGTTCTTTTTTGGCAAGTACAACAATGTTGTAGACATACGTTGTCATCCATTCCGGAGAGTAGCCTAATTGCTGCTGGTAACGGCGCACCGACATGCAAGCCTTGCGAACACTCTCATCTTTCCAATTATTTTTGGTGAGTACGTCGTTCACCGTTTTGGCAGTAAGGTTGCGCAAAGCCTCCTTCAGGAAACCGGGCAGTCTGAATTTCCATTTCATCAAGTTGCCCATCAGCATCATGAGTTCCTGCGAGAATCCCTGGAACAGGAACAGATAGTTGCGCACCTCGTTCACATTGCGGCAGTTGCGCTTGATGCTCTGGTCAATTTCTTTAAAGAAAAACTCCTCGATGCCGTAAATTTCCATCAGCATTTTCTTGCATTTGTTCTTTTCGCCCAGTCCCAGTTTGTTGTTCACCGTTTGAACGTGTAGGGTTTGTTTGAATACGCGCAAGTCGGGCAGTGCTGCCAGATTGCTAATGCCTAAGTTTGAGGCCATTACAGCTTGATAGTAAACACGGATGAGCATCATGAAGTCTTCCATGCCGCCCACTCTCCAGCCAGTTTCGTTGGCTTCTTTTTTATGCTTGAATATGTTTGAAAAAAATCCCATAATGTTAATATTAGTCTGCGTTAATCATACTTGCCAGCAACCAATCTGTACCAGTCTGAAGGTTATGTTCATCGTGCGATTGGGTGTATGGGGTATACAAATTCGCGAGAGCAAAGATAATACTTGACCTTAGAAAATCCAAAAAAAAGGTTGGTTTTTTGTACATCGCATTGCATTTTTCTGCCTTTATCTTGTTTTAAAATGTGAAAAGGCGGTTTGTTTGGGTAATTCTGCAAAAGATGTGTTTTTTGAATATCAGCTAAGTTTAGAATTGACAAAAAAAGGTTGGCACAACCTGCTTTGTCGTTGTTAACCTACGGCCTTTGTTTGTGCGTCAGTCTTTTTTTAAAAAAAATGGCTCTGTCGCGAATGGTGAGGGTGGCCAAGCTAAATGCCAACCGCGATTTTTGACAGACGCTTTCAGCTATTTCTCAAAGTATAACCTCCAACTACTTGGGTTGGGGCGTATTGGCGCGCAGGGTGGATTTAACAAATAAGTAAATAAACGTAAAATAGCAAAAGCTGGCTTTTGTCGTCATTTCAAAGGCAGAACGGGCGTGTGTGTAACCTACTTTGGCGTTTTTCTGAAAACGCTGATTATCAGTGATACCGAGATTTTTGAAACTGGCTCGGAAGAAATTCAAACTAGCTCGGAACTAATTTCGACAAGCTCGGAACTAATTTTGACAAGGTCGGAACTAATTTTGACAAGGTCGGAACTAATTTTGACAATCGCGGAGTAAATGAGAAAGGTGGGTTGGTTCGTGGCTCAAATGTCTGAAAGCGGATGAGGTGAATGGCTTTGTTCTTTAATAGAATTTCACGTCTGCATGAGCCTATTGTTTAACATTTGATGCAATGGTTAACTTACAGCCTCTAAAGGATAGGTGCGGGGTATGCACTTGTGTTAGTCTAATGGAATGCCAGGTGACAACGAAACAACTGATTCTTAATATCTGTGTTGGTCGAAGGTGATGAAGTCTGAATGGTTGTTTTTTGAAAATTCGATACATTCGGGGTTACAAAAAAGGTTCGCACAATCTGTTTCGTTGTGCGAACCTGATGTTGCGTTACGCTGTTTAGGCGTAGCAGTTGCGAGGCTGTTTAGTGAAGGCAGCCAATAATTTCGTGTACATCTTTCACGCCGTGTGCATCGAGCCATTCGTTCATGCCGTCTATAACCTTGACTGTTATGGCAGGGTCGATGAAGTTGGCCGTACCTATTTCGATGGCAGTGGCTCCGGCCATCATGAATTCAATGGCGTCGGTGGCATTCATGATACCTCCCAGACCTACTACCGGAATTTTAACAGCTTTGGCAACCTGCCATACCATGCGCAGAGCCACGGGTTTTACGCAGGGGCCGCTTAATCCGCCGGTACCGATGCTGAGGCGTGAAGCGCGTCGTTCGATGTCGATGCTCATGCCCATAAGGGTGTTGATGAGCGAAACACTGTCGGCACCTTCGGCTTCGACGGCCTGTGCAATAGAGGCGATGTCTGTGACATTGGGCGACAGCTTAACAATCAGCGTTTTGTGATATTTCTCTCTGACAGCCTTTACTACCGCAGCAGCTCCTTCGCAGGTTACACCGAAAGCCATGCCACCGCTCTTTACGTTGGGGCACGAGATGTTGAGCTCGATGCCGGGAATGCCGGGCAGTTCGTCGATGCGTGCAGCACATTCGGCATAGTCCTCGGGCGAATTGCCCGATACGTTTAAAGTACATTGCTGTCAATGTCTTTCAGTTGGGGGTAAATATGTTCGCAAAAGTAGTCGACTCCCTTGTTTTGCAGTCCGACGCAGTTGAGCATACCCGAGGGTGTTTCGGCCATGCGCGGGTAGTCGTTTCCTTCGCGCGGGTGCAGGGTTGTGCCTTTTACAATGAAACCGCCCAGACGGTTGAGGTCTATGAAGTCGGCAAATTCCAAACCGTAGCCAAATGTGCCGGAGGCCGTCATGACGGGGTTTTTAAGTGCAAGGTTGCCGATGTTTACATTTAATTGAGCCATGATAATTGTTGGGTGTTAAATACGGGTCCTTCTTTGCAAACGCATACATTGTGTTCGTTTGCATCTTTTTCTACGCAGCAAAGGCAAGCTCCAAGTCCGCATGCCATCAGGTTTTCGAGCGAGGCTTCGCAGGTTATGCCTGCCTGGTTTGCCCAACGTGCCACAGCCACCATCATGGGCTTCGGGCCGCAAGTTGCTACGCTGTCAAAGCGTTCGGCGTTAAGAATGCTGTGGTTGGTCACAAAACCGCGTTCGCCCATTGAGCCGTCTTCGGTGGTGACATACACACGGCCAAATTGTTCGAACAAGTCTAATTGCATCAAGTCGGAACGAGTGCGGCCGCCCAACAGGAAGATGGGTTCGCAGCCGGCTTCGCGCAGCAATTTGCCAAAGTGCAGCATTGGGGCTGTGCCGACGCCACCGCCAACAAGCAGCACCTTGCGTCCGTCGGTTTCGGGCATCGTGAATCCGTTGCCTAAGGGGTATACGCAGTTGATGATGTCGCCAACCTTTGATGCTGCCATGCTGCGCGTTCCGTCGCCAATTGCATGGACGAGCAGCCATAACTCATTGGTGTCATAGTCTACAAAGTTGATGGAAATGGGACGTCGTAAAAAAGTGGTGGGGGAATTTTTAACCTGCACTTCGACAAATTGTCCGGGTTTCATTTCCGGCAGAAGTCCCTGCAATGGCTGCAGCTTTAAAAGAACGTAACCCTCGCGCGGAAACTCTACGGCTGCAACTCGAAGGTCCTGTACATATTTTTTCATTGACATTTAGAGATATGGGTGATGCAAATTAAAGATGAATGCTTGGCTTCTACATGACACCAAAAACTGAAAGAACAGGGGTATTTTGCTTGCAGAATCGGAGTGTAGCCGCAGCATGCATGCAAAATTATAAAAATATCTGAAGATTGTGGTGCTTGAGCCGAATAAGTTGTTAACTTCGCTTTAAAATGAAACCTGCGTAGCCTGCCCGATTTACGGATGAAGGTTGGGCTGCTTTAAAATAATAGTTGAAATATGATACTTGAAATTTGTGCCGGAAGTTGGGATAGTGTGTTGGCTGCAAAGCGAGGCGGAGCACACCGTGTGGAATTGTGCAGCGGTCTGGACGAGGGCGGTTTGACTCCTTCGTGGGGTTTGATTGACAAAGTATGTGGTTTGGAAGGCATACAGAAGCATGTGCTGATTCGTCCGCGTGGCGGTGACTTTCTATATTCCGATGATGAAAAGGAAATCATTCTTCGCGACATCGAAATGGCTCGCAGTTTGCATGCCGACGGTGTGGTGGTTGGTGCGTTGTTGGCTGACGGAAACATCGATTTGGATTTTTTGCACCAGTGTGTGGCTGCGGCTCAGGGTATGAATGTAACTTTTCATCGCGCGTTTGACCTTTGTGCGAATCCTTTCGAGGCTTTGGAGCAGATTATTTCGGCAGGATGCAACCGATTGCTTACTTCCGGACAGGCTTCTACGGCACTGGATGGGGCGGATATGTTGCAAAAACTGGTAGAAATGGCGGGTTTGCGTTTGGCTATTATGCCGGGTTGTGGGGTGACGCCAGAGAATGCTGCTGCTATTTTGACGAAAACAGGAGCCAAAGAAATTCATGCTTCGGCTCGAAGCTTGAAAAAAAGTGTCATGAAATTCCGTCACGAGGGTGTCGAAATGGGTAAGGCCGGAAGTGATGAATATTCGCTTAAAGTGACGGATGAAGCCATTGTTCGACAAATTTGTGCAGAAATTTCAAAATGCGTAAATCGTTGAAAATCAGCGAAGTAGGTGTTTTGTGGTGAAAAAAGTTTATCTATTGGTGTAAAAAATTCGATAAAAAATTTGGTAGTTATCGAAATAGTTCCTACTTTTGCACCGCTTTCGAAAGGAAACAGGGCGCTTAGCTCAGCTGGTTCAGAGCGTCTGCCTTACAAGCAGAGGGTCGGCGGTTCGAATCCGTCAGCGCCCACCCTGATAAATGAATTCCTTTTGAAAGTATGATAGAAACTTCGGGCGCTTAGCTCAGCTGGTTCAGAGCGTCTGCCTTACAAGCAGAGGGTCGGCGGTTCGAATCCGTCAGCGCCCACCACTTAAACTGAAGTTTCTGTTGAAAACTTAAAATGTTTTCCCTTTTCATAGGGGCGCTTAGCTCAGCTGGTTCAGAGCGTCTGCCTTACAAGCAGAGGGTCGGCGGTTCGAATCCGTCAGCGCCCACCAACAAAACGGTGGTTTTGTTGAAAACTTGAAATACTTCCCTTTTCATTAAGGGCGCTTAGCTCAGCTGGTTCAGAGCGTCTGCCTTACAAGCAGAGGGTCGGCGGTTCGAATCCGTCAGCGCCCACTTATTTCAAGTAAACTCCCTTTCATAGGGGCGCTTAGCTCAGCTGGTTCAGAGCGTCTGCCTTACAAGCAGAGGGTCGGCGGTTCGAACCGTCAGCGCCCACATTCATTCAAGACTACCTCAAAAGGGTAGTCTTTTTTTTGGCTACTAATGAACTTTAAGTGAATGGCTTGTTTTGAAATAAAAAAAAGGAGTTTCAAATGAATGAAACTCCCATATAATCTAAGGTCGATGAATCGTTAGTTATTGCTTCAAGGCGAGTGTCCAGCTGCGTACACTGCCAACAAATGCACAGCATGCCAGCCCGATGGCATTCAGTATGAAGAACATAAATGGTAGGTATGAGGGCAAGCCTGAAGGATCGTCCATCAGCATGGAATTATTTCCGGCCCATTCAGTCAGCGCATAAATGCAAGTAGGCATGATGAATACCAGGCAGAGTAGGGCTGAAGGTATAAAGGTGATGAACTGGATGATGAAGGTTAGTCCCATGCTGTGTTTCAGCGCGTAAACCAGCGATGACTTAAAGCTTTTGCATTTCAGAGCATGTTGCAGTTCGCATACGTTGGCTGTGGCCGATACATATATATATAAGGGAATAAGTGTCAGTGCAATCCAAGGTTGCCATTTCCAGGCTGCAGCCAAAATACCGGCGGTAATGATGGCTGTGAGCAGACCAAAACTGAGGTTGGTTTTGAGAATGCGCAATGCGGTGGCACGTTCTTCCTGAGCAAAGGAAGCGGAAGCTGAGGTAGGGTCTGCTCAGTGGCGTAATGTAGCATCAGTTGAATGGTGCGGCTGTGCGTGCAAAACAGGGCTGTTCCTAAAACTACGGCTGAAAGAATGTAGTAACACAGCAACGATAGTTCCGGCATTGCCAACATCTTAATGATTTCGATTCCCCTTCATCTGATACAAACGCAGGGCAGGAAGCAGGTGGTTGCATACATATTGTACGTTCATTTCTACGAAAAATGCACCAGCCATGCCTGTGAAACTCAGGTAGGCCCACAAAGCCTTGATGTACGCACGCCAATTTAAGGCAAAAATGCGCCATCCGTCGGAAATACAGCCTTTAATGCCACGTTCCTTATTAAAAAAGATATCTGTTTTCATTCAAAAATTACTTAGAGCTTAATAAGCTGAATATTTGATGGTGCAAAGTTATATAAAAAAAAAGTGCGATATGTGTGACTAGGGTGTGTTAACTAATGATTTTGATGAGCTAAAAAAATGCTTGTAACTCCCGATAAGTTCATTCTTCCCCTTTTTTCAGGAATCTACCTGTCTGTATGGAGTGATTTACATAGTTTACAAAAAAAGTATGAGTTTGTATGGACTTAAGGGCCTAACTTGCACAATGAAGTTTGAAGAATATGGGTATATAGTATTAAAGCAAGATAAAATTGAGCAGTATTATTTTGTTTTGGCGGCTGGCTTGCACTACCTTTGCTTTGGAAAGTCAGGTTGTGGTACAGTCTGGCATCTGAAAATATAAGAATATGAAGCAAACAGCTGTATTATTTGATTTAGACGGGGTGTTGATAGACACCGAAGGCCAGTATTCCGATTTTTGGAAAGGCGTCGGTGAAACCTATTACCCCGAAAAAGAAAGGATTTTGCCAAAGGAAATCAAGGGTAAAACTTTGGTGCAAATATATCAACAATATTTCTTGGAACAGGAGAATGCGCAAAATGCGATAACGAAAGCACTTGCTGATTTTGAGCAAAAAATGAGTTTTGCTTTTATTCCCGGTGCATTGCACTTTGTGGCATCTTTGCGCCGGCATGGCTTTAAGGTGGCAGTGGTGACCAGTTCGAATCAGCAAAAACTGAAATGCTTGCTGAACGAGCACCCGGACTTTTACAGCCTTTTCGACCGCGTTTTTACGGCTGAAGATGCTGCCCGCTCGAAACCGGCGCCCGACTGTTACTTGTCGGCAGCAGCAAGTTTTGGTTTCGAAGCTACCGACTGCTATGTGTTCGAAGATTCACTGAACGGACTGCAAGCAGGGCTAGACAGTGGGGCAACAGTCGTGGGGGTGGCTACTACTTACGACGCTGAGCGCATTGCTCCGCTTTGTCACCATGTAATTCAAGATTTTACTAATTTTTCGGTTGCTGCTATGGGCAACTTAAAGAAATAAACATATTATGCCTGGATATTTAGTAGACGATATGCGCAAAGTTACAACGCGCCGTCTGAAAGAAATGAAAGCTGAAGGCAAGAAGATTGCTATGCTTACCTCGTATGATTATACAACGGCTCAAATTGTTGATGCGGCAGGCGTTGACTGTATATTGATTGGCGACAGTGCCTCGAATGTCATGGCTGGTAATGCTACTACTTTGCCCATTACGCTCGATCAGATGATTTATCATGCCAGTGCCGTAGCTAAGGCTGTGAAGCGTGCCTTCGTGGTGTGCGACATGCCCTTCGGTACGTATCAGGTTGATGCCAAAGAGGCTGTAAGAAATGCAATCCGGATTATGAAGGAAACCGGATGCGATGCAGTTAAACTTGAGGGTGGCGTAGAAATCATTGAAGCAATCAAGCGTATTTTGGATGCCGGTATTCCTGTGTTTGGACATCTGGGATTGACGCCACAAAGTATCAATAAGTTTGGTACGTATGCCGTAAGAGCCAAGGAAGAGGCTGAGGCTGAAAAACTGCTGTCGGATGTGAAGTTGCTGGGCGATGCCGACTGCTGTGGTATCGTGTTGGAAAAAATTCCTTCGGCACTTACACAGAAAGCTGTAGAACTTGTCGATGTGCCTATCATCGGTATTGGCGGAGGTCCGGCTGATGGTCAGGTGCTTGTGGTGGATGATATGTTGGGTAAGAATAAGGATTTCTCGCCGAAATTCCTGCGTCGTTATGCCGACCTCTATACTGTGATGACGGATGCTATCGGACAGTATGTGTCGGATGTGAAAAGTGGCGACTTCCCCAATGAGTCGGAACGATATTGAGCATTTTAAATACGTACAAATGCAGACTTCATCGTCGAACCAGTTGAAAAGCTCACGGTTTATCAATATGTGCGTGGCAAACTGGTTTTTACACCTTTATGTGTTTTCGCTGATACCATTGCTTTATGCACAGAATCGGCAACTACACGGCGAAAACAGTATGGTGGCTTGGGCTGTGGTGGCTTTTGCGGTGGGAATGATTATTCCCGGTCCGTTTGGCGCACACATGATGGAATGCCGCTCGCGTAAGGAGGTGTTTCTGAAGGCTATGGTAGTGATTGGCATCTTTCCTACGATAGGTTATGTATATGCTCCGCATCCAGCATGGTTGATTGTGCTTCATGGCATACAAGGTATGGCTTTCGGTGTGGCACAAACTGCTTTGGGTACCACGTTGGTAAATGATGTGCTAAAATCGAAACAGCGCGATAAGGGCGATGTGATTTATGCTTGGGCCGGTCGTTTGGGCATTCCGTTAGGTTTGTTCTTGGGTTTCCTGCTCTTGCATTTTATGACCATAGAGTCAGCTTTTTGGTGGTCTTTGGTAACTTGTATGTTGTCCTTTTTAGTGGTAGCGCAAACACAGGTTCCGCTCAAGGCCCCCGTAAAAGTGCCCTTAATCACCTTTGATCGCTTCTTTCTGCCCAAATCATTTCCGCTCATGCTTTCCATGTTTGCTGCACCCTGGCTGATGGGACGAGTTGTGGGTAATGGCGTTGCGGCAGCAACCTGTCTTTGCATGGCTTTAGGAGCCTTTCTGGCTTTTGTTGAGCAGATATTGCTTCGTAAGCGTTTGGGTCAGCAAGTAGCCGTATGTGCAGGCTATGTGCTTTTGTTGCTCTCGTGCATATTGCTAGCTATGCCGGGTGTTTACAGCACCTATATGGTCTATGTTTTAATTGGTTTTGCTGTAGGAACTGTATCTTCCGTCACTTGATAGAATGGATACTGAAGGCCGAGCATTGTCAGCGTGGTACAGCCCAAAGCACTTATATGCTTTCTTGGCGCCTTAGTTTTGCTCTTGGCTTTGTTATTAGTACTCTTTGTGGTATGCAAACAATAGCCTATGATGTAACAGTTGTGGCTCTGTCAATGGTTATTTATCTGTTGTTTCGCTTTCGCACCAAAGCTGCATAGGTTGTCTGTTGGCTAGCCTGTTAGACATCTTCTGAACTCATGAAATAAAAAAGGCACCTGCTACATGTCATTCAAATTGAATGCGTGGTAGCAGGTGCCTTTTGTTTGTAAACGTATGCAGCGAATGTTTGGCAGCATTTGTGAGTGTGCTAACCCGTTTAGGGATAATGCTAATCGTTTGGCGACCCTTTTAGTTTCGTCGTTGCATTTTTATCGGGGAAAGCAAAATGTTTTATCGTGCCATTCGGTAAAGGGTTCTTCCTCTGTCAATGGTCGATGTGTTGTAGGCTCTCCTTGTGCATTGAAACAGACTATTTCATTGCGCAGAACTTGCCCGTTGGGCAATATAACGCGCGAAAAAGCTATATTACAGTTTGTATAGGTCATTGTTAACGGAAATGAGGACGCAGCTCGCGTAGGGTGTCGGCTCGGTGAAGACTGTCGCGGAGTCGTTGGCGAGGTGTTTCTTCGTTTGTGGTCCGGCTTGAAGTGGCAGAATCCGTGTTTACACTATTTGTGGGCTTATCCGTAGCTTTCGGCTCCTCGGTGCGTTCTCTGATACGTAATAATTGGAAATCGTACAGATGAAGCAGACGGGGGCGTTCGGTCCACGGTGCATTTTGGTAAATAAATCCGCTGACGCGCTTTACCTTTTGTTGCCCGATATTCATTACTAGCGTTTGAGTGCCAGATGAATAAATATCGAAGGTTCTAACGTCGATTGAATCGTTGTCGTATTCAATAGCTAACAATGCTTCGGCCTGTTTTGCTCCTTCATGGTAAATCCAATCGACCTTAAACTTCCAAATCAAACGGTCGTTGGCTTTGAATGCTGTGTCTGCCTTTTCTGAAAACAGGAAGCGGTTTTTACCCTTAGAACTGAGTAGGGTGTAGTTGCTGTTATTCCAGATATTGAGCGAGTCGCCCGAAGCAGATTGTGTACCGGCTGCGAGGAATGTAGGCGATGTTTGATCAACGTTTCCGCTTTCTTCGGCCAGTCGTTTGTAAATGTCGCTTAACTTATCGGTATGGCGTGCATACCATTCCATTGAGCGGTCAAAAGTGGCTTGGTCAATGTCGTATTTGGTGTAGACGGCCTGCTGATAGTAGCGTGTAAAGTAGTTGATGCTATCGGGGGGCATGTTGCATAGCCATTCCTTTGTGCTAAATGATAGTCATAAAGTACTTTCTCCATTTTGCTTTCAGACAATACACCGTCTGGAACTCCGGGCTTACAGGAGTAAATGAATACGATAGATGCCCAAAAAAGTGGCTAACTGAATGAAACGATGAAGCATCATGCTGAATAATTTATTTTGAAGAAGGAAGTAGCCCTTCTGACATCAGAGTTTTACTATAAAATAAGGCTAAAGCCACAGCTCCGCAACTGATAGCTGCATCGGCAAAATTAAATATGGCTCCGAAGAATATATCACCACCTACTAAAGGCATCCATTCCGGCCAGGTGAATAAGGGAAAGTAGAACATATCAACGACTTTACCTGATAAAAAAGAACCATAACCTTGTCCGAACGGAACGAGTTCGGCGGGCATACCGTAAGGCTGGCTTTCGCTGAAAATTAACCCGTAGAACATGTTGTCTATGATATTTCCGGCTGCTCCCGAAATAACTAATGCCAGGCAGATAATTAGTCCGTATGGTGCCTTGCGCTTGATGTAACGGGTGAGTACGACGACAAAAAACGCAATGGCAAAAATGCGGAATATGGCTAAAATCATGGTGCCGATAAACTGCATGCCAAAAGCCATACCGCGATTTTCAGTGAATAATAGCTTAAACCATTCCGTGACGTTGACACTTTCGTAGAGAGAAAAGGTGGTTTTTATTTCTATTTTGATGAGTTGGTCAACGATGATGACGAAAAGAATTACCAGTATGGCAATAATTGAACGTGAGGATAATCGCATAGAATGTCGTGGATAGTTGAAGTGTCGCTTGAATTTCCGACGATTTTTAAAGAAGATTAGGGCCGTATTATTCATTCAGAAACAGAATCATCTGCTCAAAAACTTTATCAGACAATAAACATACTATTTCCCCATTTCGAGGTTCAAACATGAATTCACAAGAGGTGATATTCTATTATTTCATGCACATTCCTGTGCACAAAATACATTGTAAAACACGAAATGGGGGAAATAGAATAATATTGATTCATTTAATCCTTGCGGTCTTTCATTTGCTTGGCTTCAATGGTCAAAGTGGCGTGGGGTACTGCGCGTAAACGTTCCTTAGGTATGAGTTTGCCTGTAACGCGGCAGATACCATAAGTCTTATTTTCAATGCGGATGAGTGCAGCTTGCAAACCTTGGATAAACTTTTGCTGGCGTGCAGCCATCGTTGTAAGTTCTTCCTTAGTCTGCGTCATTGAGCCTTCTTCCAATACTTTGTAAGTAGGCATGGTATCATCTACATCGTTGCCGCTACGATTTGTGAGCGTGTCCATCATCTGCTGATAGTCGCGACGAGCCAATTCGAGTTTGTCGAGAATAATCTGCTTGAACTCAGCTAATTCTTCGTCTGTATAACGTGTTTTTTCTGCCATGGTATGATTTAGTTTTAAATGAATAATGTTGTTTCCGTGAAAATAAGCCAAGGGTCTGCAAAGCCCTCGTTACAGGGCTTTGCAAACCTTTAAGCTTAAAATATCATTACTGTTTTTCGATGAACATCAACACCTTGAATTCTTCGAAGTTGAATTCCTCGAGCGTTGGCGGGCATCTCTTCAGCCAGCGTTACCTTGTCGGCCAAAACCTGCGAAGCAATGTAGTCCTTGAAGGTCTCAACAGCTTCGGCCAGAGGCGACTGAGTCGGAACGGTGATGGCAATGCGGTCGGTAATTTCGAATCCGCTTTCCTTACGGAAGGTTTGGATACGTTTTACCACTTCGCGAGCCAATCCTTCGGCACGCAGTTCAGGCGTAATGGTCAAGTCAAGGGCAACAGTCAATGAGCCTTCGTTGGCAACCGTCCAGCCGGGAATGTCTTCGCTGATAATTTCTACGTCAGCACGTTCGATAACTGCCGGATTGCCTTCAACTTGCAGTGTGATTTGTCCTTCTTGGTCAAGCGTGTTGATTTCGTTCTGCGACATGGCAGTAACTGCAGCGTTGACAGCTTTCATCAATTTGCCGAACTTCTTGCCCATTACTCGGAAGTTACATTTCACCTTCTTTTCGAGCATGTTGGCATCAACGAAGCACAATTCCTTGACATTAACTTCGTCAAGAATCAAGCGTTTTACGCTTTCAAGATCATCGCGAAGTTGTGCGTCGGTAACGGGTACAGAAATGCGTTGCAGCGGTTGACGAACAATTACCTGTTCCTTCTTGCGCAATGAAAGAACCATTGAAGTGATTCTTTGTGCAAGTTCCATGCGGCGTTCAAAATCCTTGTCGATGAAACTTTCGTCTGCGCAGGGAATTTTGCCAAGTGTACGCTTTCGGCAGCACCTGCTACGCCCTTGGTCAAATCGCCATACAGACGGTCTGCGTAGAAAGGAGCAATCGGAGCCATCAGTTTGGCCACTTCTACCAAGCAGGTATAAAGTGTCTGATAGGCACTGAGTTTATCCGTATTCATTTCGCCACCCCAGAAGCGCTTGCGGCTCAAGCGTACGTGCCAGTTTGAAAGATTGTCGATAACGAACGACTGAATCATACGTCCGGCGCGGGTAGGTTCATATTCTTCGTAAGCAGCACTTACTTCCTTAATCAAGGTGTTGAGTTCTGACAGAATCCAACGGTCAATTTCGGGACGCTCTGCCAGAGCCACCTGTTCAGCTTCAGGGGTTGAAGTTGTCGACGTTGGCATACATGGCAAAGAAAGAATACGTCTGGTAAAGTTTACCGAAGAAGGTACGGGCAACTTCCTGCACACCTTCCTCATCGAACTTCAGGTTGTCCCAAGGTGAAGAGTTGGTAATCATGTACCAACGCAGGGGGTCAGAGCCGTACTGCTTGATGCAACCGAAGGGTTCAATGGCATTGCCCAAACGCTTCGACATCTTATTTCCGAATTTGTCGAGTACAAGGCCGTTGCTGATTACAGCTTTAAATGCTACGCTGTCGAATACCATAGTAGCAATGGCATGAAGCGTAAAGAACCAACCACGGGTTTGGTCAACACCTTCGGCAATGAAGTCGGCAGGGTAAACCGTGCGGTTGTCCAAAACTTCTTTGTTTTCGAAAGGATAGTGAATCTGTGCGTAAGGCATAGCACCAGAGTCGAACCAAACGTCAATCAAGTCAGTTTCGCGCTTCATGGGTTTGCCAGTCGGTGAAACCAATACTATATTATCTACGTACGGACGGTGAAGGTCGATGCGGTGATAGTTTTCAGTTGAGTAGTCACCCGGAACGAAACCGTTATCCTTCAGCGGGTTCGACTGCATAATTCCAGCCTCAACGCTCTTTTCGATTTCCTGATAGAGTTGTTCGATAGAGCTGATGCAGATTTCTTCGCGCGTTTCAGCATTTCGCCAAATGGGAAGGGAGTACCCCAGTAACGTGAACGGCTCAAGTTCCAGTCGTTCAGGTTTTCAAGCCATTTGCCGAAACGTCCGGTACCGGTTGATGAAGGTTTCCACAGGATAGAATTGTTAAGTTCCATCATGCGTTCTTTCAGCGCAGAACTGCGGATGAACCAACTGTCGAGCGGGTAGTAGAGTACCGGTTTGTCAGTACGCCAGCAGTGCGGGTAGTTATGGACATGCTTTTCAATTTTGAAAGCCTCGCCAGCCTGCTTCATTTCCATGCAAATAACGATGTTCAGGTCCTCAGCCTTTTCAGCAGCCTTGTCATCGTATTTGCCGTTTTGGTTGAATTTGGGGTCATACGCATTTTTAACGTAGTCGCCAGCATGGTGAGCATAAGCCTCCTTATTCAAGCATACATTGCAGAAGTTTTCGTCCAACTCGTCAATCAGGTAGTATTTACCCGTAAGGTCAACCATCGGGCGCGTTTCTCCAGCCTTGTTAATCAAGAACAATGAAGGAATGCCTGCATCTTTAGCAACCTTGGCGTCGTCTGCACCGAAAGTCGGAGCAATGTGTACGATACCCGTACCATCTTCCGTAGTAACATAATCGCCGGGGATTACGCGGAAGGCCAACTCTTCGAGTTCAACGAAGTTGTCGAATCCAGCTGAGAAGCACTTGTCGGCATGAGCTGCCGCATATTCTTTAACGAACGCAGCCGCATTTTCGTCAACCTTTTCGGTAGGTTTCACCCACGGCATAAGCTGTGCATAGTGCATGCCTACGAGTTCGGCACCTTTCCACTGTCCAACTACACGGTAAGGAATTACCTTGTCGCCCGGTTTGTATGCATCGAAATCTGCATTTTCGCCTTCGGGTTTAACGTAAGCCGAAAGTCTTGACTGCGCAACAACGGCAGTCATCGGTTCGCCATTGTAGGGGTTGAAGGTTTCAACAGCCACATAGTCAATGTTCGGTCCGACGCAGAGTGCTGTGTTCGAAGGAAGGGTCCACGGAGTCGTAGTCCAAGCCAAGAAATAAGGCTTACCCCATTTTGTCATTTCGGGTTTCGGGTCGAGAATGGCAAACTGGGCAGTAACCGTGGTGTCCTTAACGTCGCGGTAGCATCCCGGCTGGTTGAGTTCGTGCGAGCTGAGGCCGGTGCCGGCTGCGGGAGAGTAAGGCTGAATGGTGTAGCCCTTATAAAGCAAGCCCTTGTTGTAAAGTTGTCCGAGCAACCACCACAAAGTTTCGATATACGAGTTTTCGTAAGTGATGTAAGGATTTTCCATGTCAACCCAATAGCCCATCAAGTGGCTAAGGTCTGTCCATTCCTGGGTAAACATCATTACGTTTTGGCGGCAACGGGCATTGTAATCTTCAATAGAGATTGATTTACCGATGTCTTCTTTCGTGATGCCGAGTTCTTTTTCTACGCCTAATTCAACGGGCAGACCGTGGGTATCCCAACCGGCCTTACGTTTCACCTGGAAACCCTGCATGGTTTTGTAACGGCAGAATACGTCCTTGATGGTACGTGCCATCACATGGTGAATACCCGGGTGTCCATTAGCTGAAGGAGGGCCTTCAAAAAATACGAAGGAAGGACAGCCTTCACGTTCGCTCATACTTTTATGGAACAAGTCCTGCTTGTCCCATTCTTTGAGTACAGCCTCGTTTACCTCATAGAGGTTCAATCCGGTGCGTTCGGTAAATATCATAATTTCAGTATATTATTGTCTAACTGGTATGAATTTTTGCATTGTTCATTATTTCCCGTCAAAGCAGTTTCCTGTTATCCGGGGAAAAATGAGATTTCTTGCTTTGTGAAAGTCAGGTGCAGTTCGCTGAAAAGCCCTAATATTCTAAGCGAATGCAAAGTTAGTGCAAATGAAAGAATTTGCAAAGTAAGTAGGTATTGAAAATATACAAATATTTCTACGAAACCCGTTGATTTTCTTAATTTTATTCCCTGCGGTTTAGGGAAATGTAGAAATGGCGTGGGCGAAACCATGTTGGTGTGCATGGGGTTCAGACAGCTCTATTTATCTTTATGTCTTTCCAAGTCGGTGAATAGCCTGAAGAGTTAAGCGTTTCAGATATTCATTGACGAAAAATCAGTTTGGTGTAAAATAAATTCCATGCTTGTTGCGTGCAGGGCAGTTTTAACAACTGTCTAAACAAAAGTGAAAGTTGGAGACCTTCTTCTGCGTTCACTTCAAGGCGAAACATGCACGTTTGAATCCGATTTAGTGGCTCGCTTGAAAGCATTGATTATCAATAATTCCGCGATTGTTGAAACTAGCTCGGAACTAATTCTAACTAGCTCGGAACTAATTTCAAGAAGCTCGGAACTAATTCCGACAATCGGGGAGAAAATTTGAAGAGGCGGTTGCTCTGCGGCTCAAACTGCAGTAAGCAGACGGAAAATCGGGTAAAAGATTTAATAATATTTTACTTTTTTAAGAGATTGGTTGCTTAACATTTCCTGCGAAGGGAAATGTTGCCCGGTAAGCAATTTGTGCAGGGACGACGGTTTTCGTTGTTTCGTTATGTCATTCCTTTTTCCCATATTCATATTCTGCGTGGGATAAAAACGACTCGGTTTGCATCATTCTTGCGAATAAATCAAACCGAGTCGGTGTGCGAGAGTATTATTGTTTGAATGTACGGGCCAATTCCGTATTTCTTTCCCTTTCGATAATCGAAATCAGCTTATCGTTGAAAGCGGTAGCCTGAATCAGCTCTTCAATGTTCAGGTGCATACGGTAACGCCAATATTGATTGGGATTGGCCGGCACATTGATTTGCTCGCATTCGGGATGTGGGCTTCTTAAGGAAGGCGAAATGGCGAGCAGGTCCTGCAACGACAGCAAGCAAAGCATAGACGGACTCTGGATATGACGCGTTACTACATCTTCGCAAATTTCGGGCGAAGCCTCGTCAGGGGCTTCGCCCCCATGATGCAAGACATCGTGCCAGAAGGTCTGCGTTTGTTCCCTGTTTTCGAGCCACCATAAGCGTAGCGGCGCCATGTCGTGCGTGGCAATGGTTGCTACGCTGAAGTATGGGTTGCGACGCAAATCGTCGAAACGCACTCCGTACGTTTTAGGCATACGCTGTATTTCGAGTGACAAAATGCGCAAACGTTCCAACACCCCTTTAACCGAAGTAGGCACCATGCCCAAATCCTCGGCGCAGGGTAGCATACCTTCGTCCGTCAGAGGGTGCAGGTGGATGGCAGGTTGCGCCGTGTCGCGGCATTGCGTGATGGGCGGTATTTTTTTCAAAGCCTCATCTGCCCAGAACTGGTTATGTCTTTCGTAGAAGAAGTTGTCGTGCAGTTTGTTGAAGGCATGCTTGTCCGAATCGCTCAATGCAGCAAATACCCGCGTGTGCTGTGCTGCAATGCGCGGATGATAATGTTGCGGCTTTTCGGGGTCGGCAATAAACAATACTTCAGTACTCAGTTGCAGCAGCAAATCGCGTTCCTTTTCGTTGCTGACCAGTTCATTTATCTTTCGCTGATAGTTATAGGGATGTTTGAGCCTATATACATTGTCAGTCTGTTCCAGATATTTTTCCTTGAAATCCGTAGTCAGTTTCAGGTCTGCATCAATGTAGGCAACACTGAAATGCGGTGTGGCGTATGTTTCGGGGTCAAGGCTGAATCCGAATTGCGCAACCTCGCTCTTTGTAAAGGGTAGGGCTGGGCGGAAACGTCCCAAAATGCCGTAGATATGTTCAGAAGGTATTTCCCATATTCTGAAAAAGCCCAGCACATGATCAATGCGGTAAGCATCGAAGTAGTTTTTCATGTGCTCAAATCTGCGTCGCCACCAGGCATACCCGTCAAGGGCCATAGCCTCCCAATTATAGGTTGGGAATCCCCAATTCTGTCCCTGTACGGCAAAGTCGTCGGGAGGAGCACCAGCCTGTCCGTCAAAGTGGAACAAGTGGCTGTCGACCCATGCTGCCACACTGTTGGGGCAAATGCCGATGGGGATGTCGCCTTTGAGTATGACACCACCCAGATTCTGTGCCTCGTTGTGAACAGCCTGCAACTGTCGGTGGAGCAAGAATTGTACAAACTTGTAATAAGTTATTTCAGCATCCAGTTCGGGAGCATCAACGGCGCGTTCACCCTCCTTTTTAAGAGGCCATTCACGGAAATTTGATGTGTGGAAATAGTCGCGATACGCACAAAAACGCGCGTAATCGTTTAACCAATGTTCATTGTCCGTTTTGAAAATCTTGAAGTCGGCTGTTTTTATGACTGCCGACCCGATTTCTTCGAATAGCGCTTTTGTGAAGTCCGTTTTCAGTTTGAATGCAGCCTCATAATCCACGGCCGGCAGTTCGTTCAGGGGTTTGGCCAGTGGCGCAAAACGCTTGAAAGCCTGCGTATGTTTCCATTCGCGTGCATCGAGGTAAATGGGGTGCAGAGCAAATACCGAAATACCATTATACGGGTAAGAATCGCGCCATGTGCCGCTATGTGTCGTGTCGTTGATGGGCAGTAGTTGTACGGCGTTCAGAGCAGTTTGTGCAGCCCAGCGCACAAACAAGCGCAGGTCGCCAAAGTCGCCGATGCCGAAGCTGCCCTTCGACTTTTAAAGTGAAAACACGGGGATTACGCAGCCCACTCCTTTCCAAAGGGGTTGTTCGATATTGGGCTTTTCATCCTGCCGTATGATCGAAGTTGAAGTAGGTAAATCGTGCGAACGCAGCGAGCGGTTGTTGCCTTTTTCCCAAATGACATGCTTCGGTTCCTGGGGGTCGACGAGTATGTATTTGTATTCAATGCCACTTTTGAAGTCAGTACGGTTCAGTTTCACCGACCATTCGTACGTGCCGCTTCGTTGCAGCAAGCGAGCTTTGCGCGGGTCCCAATTACCCCATTCGGGCGTATTGCCCACCACGGCCCATTTATAATTGCCCGATGGAGGCAGAGCATGTACAAGCAGCAGACAAGGTGCAGACAGATGCTCCAAATATAATTCGTCGGCTCCCCGCGGCTTCATAATACATTGGCTGAATGCCGAGCGCAGAAATACGGGGTCGATGGTATCGTCAGCCCATGAGTCGATAAACAGAATTTCAGACCGATGGTTAAAGTAGAACATTCGCCAGCAATTCTGTTCATTTCTTATCGCGTTCCCATTACAATCTGTTACGCGGTAGGCATAACGAATATGCTGCGCGCAGTCGTCGGTATGTATAGTGGTTTTCCAGCATATACCGTCGTCGGCGTGCAGCAAAGCATATTTTATATCGTTGCGGTCAATGGCATAGCATAATTCGATATGCTCGCCTTGGTTCGTTTGGTATGGAAGTTCAAAATGTAAGATTTTCATGGTGTTAAATTAAGAAGAAAACTAAATGGGGCAAACAGCGTCTTTGTCCGTTTTCGGTGTATTCAGCCGGTGTGAGGCGCCAAACAGATAAAAGCCCATTATTCGGTAAAAGTAGGAATAAAAATTGGATTTTACATATTGATTTGGCAAAAAATGGTGTAAAGTGTATTCTCGTGAAAAAAAAATTACGATTTTCTTTGTTCAAATTATTGTTGTCTGTATATTTGCAACATCATTTAAGGCTGTACCGGTTAGATTGGGATACTCATCAATAATTACTTGAAAACCGAGATCAGTTAGCTTGTTAATGGCGTGCCGATATGCGCTTGCGTAGGGTCGGATTACAGAGGCAGGTTAACCCTCAAATCTTTATTTCGCTCGGAGTTTCATCACATCACTGGTACAGCCATTTTTGCGTTTACTCGATTGCTGATGAAAACGAACAACCTCATCGCATTCTCAATGTAAGTCAATCGGGAGTGTGTGCAGCTGATGGTTTTGTTTGTAAACAGAATGGAAACTTTCAGTCAAGTCATTTCACTTTCGTAACCTCTATCGTTCTCATGCAAAACGGATTTATCAAAGTAGCAGCGGGTGTTCCCGCAGTCAGAGTGGCAGATTGCACTTTTAATATTCAGCATATTGAAAGCATGATAGCCACGGCCGATGGTCAGGGTGCTGAAATTATTTGTTTGCCTGAACTTTCCATAACGGCTTATACCTGTCAGGATTTATTTCAGCAGCAATTATTGCTTGATCAAGCCGAAGCATCGTTGCTCAAACTCATGGAGTTTAGCATGAACCTTAATATCACGACACTCGTGGGTGTGCCAATCGCTTATGGTTCCATGCTTTTAATTGTGCTGCTGTTATTCAGCGCGGCAAAATTTATGGACTTGTTCCCAAAACGTATATTCCTAATTATAAAGAGTTTTACGAACAGCGTTGGTTTGCATCGGCCAATCTGCTTCCTGAAAATGCCGAAGTGCGTTTCTGCGGGCAAACCATCCCTCTGAGTAAAAATCTGCTTTTTACCACCACCCATTGTACCTTTGGCATTGAAATATGCGAGGATATATGGTCGCCCGTTCCCCCCAGCAATCATTTGGCTTTGGCCGGTGCCGACATTGTGTTTAACCTCAGTGCCAGCAACGACCTTATTGGCAAGGCCGATTATCTGCGCAGCCTGATTGCCAATCAAAGTGCTCGTTTGCTCTGCGGTTACGTTTATGCCAGTTGCGGATATGGCGAAAGTACGCAGGATCTCGTGTTTGGCGGACGTGCCTATATCAGCGAAAACGGACACATCTTGGCCGAAGGCAAGCGTTTCTCGATGCAGGAGCAAATTGTTTACGGCGAAATCGACGTAGAGCGTTTGCGTGCTGAACGACGCATGAATACCAGTTTTGCAGCTGCACACAGCGTGGAGCACATAAGCAGCATGCGCGAAATAGAACTTGAGCCTTTTACCACCAATGTGCCGTTCAGTTTAACCCGCCCGATTGATGCTCACCCCTTTGAACCCAAAGGAAGCCGAGCCGACGAACGCTGCGAAGAAATAATCTGTATGCAGAGTTCGGCACTGGCTCGACGCATTGAACACACCAATGCCCGCACCGTAGTTGTAGGTATCAGTGGTGGACTTGATTCTACGCTGGCACTGTTGGTAGCCGTTCATGCTTTCGACTGTCTGCAACGCGACCGCCGAGGTATCATTGGCGTAACCATGCCGGGATTCGGTACCACCGACCGAACTTATACCAATGCGCTCAATCTGATGAAACAGTTGGGTGTAACCATTCGCGAAATCAGCATTGTCGATGCCGTGAAGCAGCATTTCAAGGATTTGGGACACGACATTCAAGTGCACGACCTTTTACGAAAACTCACAAGCCCGTGAGCGTACACAAATATTGATGGACGTGGCCGGCCAAATGGGCGGTTTCGTGGTGGGTACAGGCGACTTGAGCGAACTGGCCTTAGGATGGGCTACTTACAATGGCGACCACATGAGCATGTACGGTGTGAATGCCTCTATTCCTAAAACAATGGTGAAGCACTTGGTGCGTTGGGCTGCCGAAAACATGGCCGATGAGGCCAGTCGGGTTACTCTGCTTGATATTATCGACACCCCGATTAGCCCCGAATTGATTCCCGCCGACGATAATGGTGAAATCAAGCAAGTAACCGAGGATTTGGTTGGTCCCTACGAATTGCACGACTTTTTCCTTTATTATACGCTTCGTTATGGTTTCCGTCCGCAAAAAATCATGTATTTGGCTCAGCGTGCTTTTTGATGGTAACGGTAATGGAACCTTCTATCCTCGAAGATGTAATACGTAAGTGGTTGCAAACCTTCTTCCGCCGTTTCTTTACGCAGCAGTTCAAGCGTTCGTGTCTGCCCGACGGCCCCAAAGTAGGCACATGCTCTTTGAGCCCCCGTGGTGACTGGCGTATGCCTTCGGATGCAAGTTTTGCCGCATGGCTTAACGATTTGGAATTACCCAGCGAGGACGACAAAACCATCTTATCCTAAAAGTAGCTCATGAATCGTTTGTTATCGCTGTGTTTTTTACTGCTCTGCTGCTGTGTGCAGATACATGCTGAACGTCAAGCTGACTTTTTCGTGCGTGTTTTGCCCGATCGTGAAACACTGTTTGCTGGCGACAGCATGCTCGTTTCTGTAGTGCTTTACTCCGTACATCCCATAGCCCAAGCCGAATGTTCCGGCAAGTTTAAGGTAAAGGGTGATAAATGCTCAGTGCGCCCTCTTCATATCCGTCGTGACGAAACGGCCGGACGGGTGCGCGAAGGTAACCGCTTGTTTTATACCCTGGTTTGGGAACAGTACGTAGTGGCTCCTGCTTTCGGGAAGTTATAGTCTGCCTTCGCTCAAATTTAAGGCCGATGTTCAGGAAATCATCAGCATGCCCGATATCTTTGATCAAATGATGGGAGCTCGGCCTCGAGTATCGGATGCACAAAGTAGAAGCAGCATCTGAACCTTTTTACATTTAAGGTAAAGGAAAAGCCTTTACGCAGTACGCGCGAAATGATGCGTAGTACCACTGTTATTTAGCAGGTTTGCGAGCAATATCTTTGTAAACCGTTACTTTTTACGATTGTCGACGCTAATGATTTATGCCTTATGTCTTCGAAGGTGTAAATCGTTAGCGTTTTTATATAGAAAAAGGACTGATTCCATTTGTTGAAATCAGCCCTCAGTTTACATAAAGTAGGCATTCAAGGTATATTTATGTCACACCAGCCTCCAATCATTATTTCACAGGAGTCACTGAATAGCCTTGTCGTTTGAGAAGATTCAAGATACCTCTTTTACCCATCAAATGACCGCAACCTACGGCGAAAAGTGTAGGTTGGCTATTCATGATGTTTGGCATGCATTCGGCCCATTTTCTGTTGCGGTTGTAAATCAAAGCATCCTCTTCTTCGGGTAAAGCATCCACAGCTGTACCAAATTTCTTGTTCATCGCAGCCTCCAGTTTTTTCAAATCCTGGGCCATGTAAGCTTCAGTCATTTTACGGGCCTGCTGCTCCATATCCTCCAAATGATTAACGGTAGCAAGCAATTGTTCTGCTTGACGTTGCAGACTTTGTGAATCAAACAACATGTTTATCTGGGAGTCAATAGTTTCTAAGGCCGTAACCTTCTTTCCTTGTTTTTGAGCTTCGGTCTGGAACCAACCGTCCAGTTGCTGTTTGGGATTGAATCCGGGGATGGCTTTTATCGCAATCACCACACTCAGTTGGGTAGTGATAAAGGATGGTTTCACCATATTCATCAAATCTATTAAGTCCACCCCAATCAGTTT
>VOFC01005280.1_pt1 | contig 29253 bp, 43 predicted proteins | sample 5384161 | NCBI WGS metagenome assembly VOFC01 (sample SAMN12384722, study PRJNA508395) | human gut metagenome | isolation source: healthy gut B | host: Homo sapiens | reverse complement strand
ACATCAGAAAATGCAATGGAGAAAATAGTAAAATTTTAAATATTATGAGTACTAAAAAATGAATAAAAGCATTCATTCAAATCTCCGCAACAGTAGCCCAAACAAAAGAATCATGCTACAATGAACAAAGGAAGATAAAAAACAGCAGAAATGCCATAGAATAACGAAGGAGATCATCAGACATGAACATAAATATTTTATATGAGGATGAGGAGGTTATTGTCTGCGAAAAACCGGCGGGGGTTGCGGCGCAGACAAGACGGTTAGGACAGGAGCGGACATGGAAAGCCTTCTGAAAAATTACCGGGCAGGAAAGGGAGAACAGCCGTATATCGGGGTGGTACACAGGCTGGATCAGCCGGTGCGCGGAGTGATGGTTTTTGCCAAAACAAAAGAAGCTGCGGCGGATTTAAGCCGTCAGGTGCAGACAAAAATGGCAGATAAATTTTATTATGCGGTGACAGACGGTGTGCCGGAACAGAAAAAAGGTACATTGGAAGATTACCTGCTCCGGGATGGAAAAAAACAAACACTTCAAAAGTGGTATCTAAAAGTACGGAGGGCGCAAAGTCAGCAAGGCTGGACTATGAAGTGACTGCACAGAATAAAACGAACGCCATTCTCCGGATCCGGTTAGACACCGGAAGACATCATCAGATCCGGGTACAGTTAGCAAATGCAGGAATCCCGATCGTAGGGGATACGAAGTATAATTTTAAAGAGACAATGACACGGAGTGGAAACGGTCTTTTACTCTGCTCTTATAAAATCGGATTTAAACATCCAAAGACACATAAAAAATTGAGTTCGAAATCAGGAATCCATTTCTCATCTGAGACAGAAACGCAGGAGTTACAAATAACTTCTGCGTTTTTGAGTTACTTTCACTCAGCAGTAAAACACTTGCTGTTTTGACAGTCATTCAGGAGTGAGCAGACTCTTTGTGAAGCAAAAACTGAAATGAGTCAAATCGTTACTGGAACGAAGTATGAGTAAACAGTAACGAAAAAATAGAATAAAATCACGAAAAATGTCGAAAATAGAGTGGTAAAATAAGCATAATGTGCTAAAATACAAATAGGATTTAAAATTGGGTTCATAAAATAAAAAAGATGTAGTGGGAGGTACAGGTATGAACAATATTAAGGTGAGAACAAAATTAATTATTGTAATGGTGATCGCACTGATCGCACTGGTATTGTGCTCTATTATTTCAACACAAGCCTGTCAGGACTTGGAAATAATGCGTTAGACATTATCGAGAATGATATGCGTCTCGTATGATGAACAGATCAAGGCACAGGTAGATAATGTAATATCTCTTTGCCAGAGCATTTACAATCGGTATGAAAAAGGTGAGTATACCTTAGACGAGGCAGAAAAACTTGCAGCAGACCAGATTCGTGATCTGCGTTACGGCAATAATGGATATTTCTGGGTAGATACCTATGATGGAACAAACGTAGTCCTTCTCGGCAATGACACAGAGGGAACAAATCGTATGGATGCAGTGGACACCAATGGATTTGCGTATATGCAGGCAATCATCAGTGCAGGAAGGCAGGAAAACGGCGGTTTTACGGATTATGTATTCCCGAGAGAGGGTGAGACGGAACCATCTCCAAAACGTGCTTACAGCAAGGCATTTGAACCATTTGGCTGGGTACTTGGAACCGGAAACTACACGGACGATATTGATGAGGACGTATTGGGTGTGAAAAATGAATTTTCTTCCCTATGAATCCAACAGCAGAATGGCGATCATCGGAATCGCTGTTGTCATGGAAGTAATCTTAATTTTAGTCCTGACACTGATCATAGCCAGCATTGTGAAGCCATTGAAAAAGAGCCTTACCCACATTAACGAGATAGCGCAGGGCGATTTTTCAAAAGAATTTGAACAGGATCTGTTAAAGAGAAAAGATGATTTTGGACAACTGGCAGATTCACTTGAGAAAATGCGCTCTGAGATGAAGGAACTGATTGGAGAGGTAAAATCAGAAGCATTAGAGATCACCGGCATGGTGCAGGAGATTGATACAAGTATTCGGGCATTAGATGATCAGATTGAAAATGTATCTGCGACAACGGAGGAGCTTGCGGCAGGTATGGAGGAGACAGCGGCATCTTCGGAAGAGATGAATGCAATGTCACATGAGATTGAGAGCGCTGCGAAGAGTATTGCAGAGAGATCTCAGGATGGCGCTAACGAGGCAGATGAGATCAGGGAACGTGCTGTGAAAATCAAAAAAGATACAGACGAAAATGACAGACGTACCAGATCGATTCATGAGGAGATTAATGAGAGCCTGACCAAAGCACTCGAAGATATTAAGGTTGTGGATCAGATCAATGTTCTTGCCAAATCAATCATGGATATTACCGGACAGACGAACCTTCTGGCTTTGAATGCATCCATTGAGGCTGCCAGGGCGGGAGAGGCAGGAAAAGGATTTGCGGTTGTTGCAGATGAGATCCGTGTATTGGCAGAGCAGTCCAAAAGCCGCAGTTGCCCATATTCAGGAAGTGACTGGCAATGTGACCGCAGCCGTTGAGAATCTTGCAAATGATGCAGAGAGGCTGCTGGAGTTTGTCGGAAATGATGTTGTGGAGAGTCTTGGAGGATTTGCAGAAATGGCAAATTCCTATAACAGTGATGCTGCCAATGTAGATTCTCTTGTAACGGACTTCTCGGCATCATCGGAGCAGCTGCTCGCATCCATTAACGGAGTGATGGATGCTATCTCCGATGTCAGCAAGACTGCGACAGAGGGAGCTACCGGAACAACGGATATTGCTGAAAAAAGTAGGAAACGTTGTGCAGGAGGCAGAGGCAATTAAACAGAAGGCAGAGACAACCTATCATTCTGCTGAAAAACTACAGAAAAATGTGGAACGTTTTATTGTATAACCGGTATGGGATATGGATATAGAATGTGACAAAACAGCAAGCGTTTTTTTGGAGCAAAAGGGGAATCGTATGATAGAAAAGTATTATAATGGGGTTATTGAACAGGGTTGTAAGTGGAATTGGGAATGTAGAACATAACAGTATCCTTGTGCGGTATAGCAATGATTTTTCCATATGGGATTTAGAGAGTGTCAATCATTACAAGGATCAGTCAGATATCTTTTTTACCTGTCATGAGTTTTCTTATAACAAGATTGCAGAGGCTTATGAACCGTATCTGAGACTGATCCGGCAGATGTTTCACAGGTATTGCAGCGGCACATTGGAAGAGTTTATGGAAGAATGTGATGTCTACAAGCTTCAGAGACCTGTGTTTGAAAGTTATTTTGAAAAGGGATTTTGCGAGAGAACGGAACAGATCCTGATCGATGAGGTAGAGTATGAGCAGGAACGTATGCGCAATTCGATCGTGACGATGCTTCAGAAATTATCAGAGATCCGTCCGGTCGTCATTGTGTTGAACCGTTTCCAGCTGGCTTCGAAAAGTACCATGCAGCTTACCAACAGACTGCTTCAGACAAAGAATAAAAATATCGGCATTGTCTTGGGAGTCAATGATGTGCAGTCGATTCCGGAATTTGCACATGAAGAGTGGGATGCGATCTGTGAGAGTATGGATGACCGGAACATGGTGTACCATATCGGAAATGCAGGCAGGAACATGGAACCGGATGTCATGGACTATTACTCTGATTATGAGAGTGACGATGGCTATCGGAAACTGAATAATCTGGTATACTTTCTGGATTTTGACCAGGCAGACCATCATCTGAGCAAGATTGAGCGCCGGATCAAGTTTGATAACTTTACGATTTCTGAGAAAAAGCATTATCAGCTTTTGCTGTTACAGATTATGGTGTCGGTGTTGCAAAGAGATATTGCGAAGGCTCTGGAATCCTGCGAAGATCTGGAAAAACTGCAGGATCAGGAGAAAAGAGGGAGCATTTTATTATAATTTCTGGATGGCAACTTCTTACATGTATCTTGGAAAGTTAGAGGAAGCCATGATTTATGTACAGAAGGCAAAGGAGTGCGGAGAAGCGCTGGGGGATGATTTTTTAGTGTTCCGTGCAGAACTTTTAAAAGCGCAGAACCAGATGTCCGGCTGGTGCAATATTTTCTTCTGTGCCCAGGATATTGAGATCAGCGATAAACTGATCGAGAAGCTGAATGCGTACCATTACAAAAATCATCTGGCGCATATTTATATTTATGCATACGACAATAAACCGGAGATCGTGGCAAAAGCGTACCGGTCGGAAGCATTTCTGATTTATTTTTCCAAGGGCGTTGCGCTTGCAAAAGAGATTGGCAATGAGCAGCTTATCAGCATTGCATATCGGAAAAATATCATGATAGCATCCACAAATGGCGAGTACGAAGTTTCCCTGTTATATTCGATCCGTACCTATGAGGCGATGAAAGATGTTGACAGCGTGGAGGGCGGAAGGATCTATTCCGGTATTGCGTATAATTTATGTGCAATGGGAGAAAATGAGAGAGCCCAGAGCTATTACAACAAGGCAATTAAGATATTATGTAAACTGAGAAAGCCGGAGGATATTGCAGAAGTACATTATAATATGTCATTGAACTGCGTTATGCTGGGGCAGTATGACAAGGCGCAGGAATACCTGACACAGTGTATGAAAGCGATCGAAAAGCTGCATCTGAACAGTCTGCGTGTCTGCAACCCTGTCCAAACTGTATGGATTGTTTGCTCTGGTTTCCATTTTACAGGGAAACCGTTTTAACTGTGAGAGGTATCTGTATAGCTGCCGCCAGTTTTTGAATTATATTTTCGAGAAGGAAAAGACAGAAAACAACCTCGCCACTGTGCATGACTACGCAAAGGCAGATGATGATATGTTCCTCTATACGTTTTCCAAGGCATTATTAGCACAGCATGACGGAGACAACGAGGAGGCGCTAAAATTATATGAGCAGGCAGATATTTATTTAAAGAGAGCAGAGGGAAACCAGTTTTTCTGTTATGTGCTGTTCCGAAGGAACAGGATGGAATGCTTCAGGAATGCAGGAAAAGAGATCCTTTATGAGCAGGAAGAGTTTATTTTAAAACAGTATGAAGAGACACATCGTATCATGTTCCATGAGTACGCGGAGGATATGAAAGATCTTCTGCCACCGGTAGATGACGACTGTGAGGAATTATCAACCAGGGAAATCGAGGATCTGTTAAAGCAGGAGAGCGTGGAGCGGGCATATAAGAGTAAGAAAGAACAGCTCGACTTTATTTCTATCTGGCAGAAACTGATCGATGTAAATGGTATCACTGCAAAAGAGATGCTCAATATGGTCATGAAGACATTTTTAAATCATTTTGACGTCGACCGGGCAGTCTATATCCGCTATAGCGAGAGGGTGCCGCAGGTACTTTACAATGACACAGAGAAAGAGATGACGCCGGAGATCATGAAGATCATGGAAAAATCCATGCGGAAAAATGCGGGTGGATTTGTGATCTCCAAGATCAGCAGCAATTATTCTGAACATCAGGATATCACATCGATTTTTGGTGATGAAGATGTGTGTTCTATGGTGGCGATCCCATTTTTTAACAACGCAAAAAATCGAGAATATTGTCATCACCTATGTGCTGATGAAGGATAACTGGCATTCCTCGGTGAACCGTTATATGCTTGATGAGGACGATCTGAACTTTTATCAGCTTCTGTTCCGTGAGGTGCGTTATGCATTGAACAGAGCTTGATGCCTATGACAAGATTTATGAGATGAATACAAAACTGTATATGTCGGCAGTTACAGACCAGCTGACAGGATGCTATAACCGTGAAGGGTTCTACCGCAAATTAGACGCACTTCTGAAAGAGATCGCAGGGGAAAAAAAGAAAACCAAAGCTGGGAGTGATGTTTATTGACCTGGACAATTTCAAACACTATAATGATACGTACGGACATGATGTGGGCGATTTCGTTCTGATCAAAATGGCTGATATTTTTACGGAAGTCTGTGGAAAAGATGGTTTTGTGTGCCGTTATGGCGGGGATGAGTTCCTGATCTTCCTTTATACAGATGACAGGGGATATTTTCAAAGAAAAGGCAGAGCGTATTTATCAGATTATTGATGAGGCAGACGGATTTTCGGCGGAGATCAGTGAAAAACTCGGACAGTCATTCTCAATCGATAAACAGCATCAGATCTCCTGCTCCATCGGTATTGCAGCCGGAGACCATATCTGTACGGAAAATGATATGACAGAGATGATCAAGAAGGCGGATGATCTGTTATATTCGATCAAAACAACGACAAAAGGAACCTATCGTATATGAAAATCGTTTTACCTGAGAAAGTAACTTATATTATTGACACACTGACACAGCATGGCTTTGAGGCCTATGCTGTAGGAGGGTGCGTCCGTGATACGATGTTAGGGAGGATTCCCATGGACTGGGACATCACGACATCAGCAAAACCGGAACAGGTAAAAGCGTTATTCCGTCATACCATAGATACAGGAATCCAGCATGGAACGGTTACGGTGATGCTCGACCATGAGGGATTCGAGGTGACCACATACCGTATTGACGGGGAATATGAGGATGCAAGACATCCTAAAGGAGGTACAGTTTACTTCCAATCTGTTAGAAGATCTGAAGCGCCGTGATTTTACGATCAATGCCATGGCTTACAATGATAAGGATGGGCTGGTCGATGCGTTTGATGGTGTGGGAGATTTAGAGCGCGGTGTGATCCGGTGCGTGGGAGCTGCTGTGGAGCGTTTTACGGAGGACGCGCTTCGTATGCTGCGTGCAGTGCGTTTCGGATCGCAACTGGGCTTCTCGATTGAAGACCGGACAAGAGAGGCGATTGTTTCCCTGGCACCAAACATTGCAAAAGTGAGTGCAGAACGTATTCAGATCGAAATGGTAAAACTTCTCACGTCCGGACATCCGGAATTGCTGCGCACGGCCTATGAGACAGGACTTACCGCAGTTTTTCTGCCGGAATTTGATGAGATGATGAAAACACCGCAGAATAATCCGCATCACTGCTATTCTGTGGGGGAGCACACACTGCATGCCCTGATGGAGATACAGGCAGATAAAGTGGCGCGTATCACAATGCTGTTACATGATGTGGCAAAACCGATGTGCAGAACCACGGACGAACATGGCGTGGATCACTTTTATGGACACCCACAGGAAGGAAGTCTTGTGGCAAAGAAGATTTTAGCGGCGGCTGAAGTTTGACAATGACACAACCGACCGGGTATGCAGACTGATCTTATGCCACGACGATAATCCGCCTTTGCAGGAGCGGACGGTCCGCAGAGCAATCTACCGGAACGGTGTGGATCAGTATCCGCTACTTTTTGCAGTAAAAAGAGCGGACATGCTGGCGCAGAGTGCATACAGAGCGGGAGGAAAAACAGAGTATTTAAAGGAATACGAAGAAATATATGAGCAGATCATGGCGAAGAAACAGTGTCTTTCCATAAAGGAACTTGCAGTTACGGGAACGGATCTGATCGCAGATGGAATGCAGCCGGGAAAGGCGATCGGCGAGACGCTGAAACAGCTTTTGGAGCATGTGCTGGAACACCCGGAGGACAACACGAAAGAAAAAATTAATGGAACAGGTTCATAATATCGCATCCCTCACATATGATGAATTGACACGGCAGGAGAGCATTTGCTCTCTTATCGCAGATTCATCGTATGGAGGGGATTTTCATGTATATCAGGCCGGAACAGATAGCAGAACAATATGAGATGGAGGTAAAGTCTATTTCGAAGGGAAGAGACTGTTTTTTGTGTGAAACAGATCTCGGAATGCGCGCACTGAAGGAGTATAGGGGCTCTGTGGAGCGTGCGGAATTTCTGGCTGGAATGCTTGATTTCCTGAAGGGGCAGAATATTGTGGCAGAGCAGATCTTTTATACAAAAGAGGGGGAAATTTTTGCCAGGGACGAAGAGGAACAGAATTATCTGTTATTGTCAGTTTTCCGTGGAGCCGAGTGCGATACGAAGAGCAGGGAGGACATGGTGTATGCGGTAAGACTGCTCGCTGGTTTACATAATGCAACTGGACAGTATCCGGACGAGGTGCCTGAGTTTGTAAAAATGAATCCTAACGCCCTGCTTTTGCTTTATGAAAAACATAACCGTGAATTGCGGCAGGTGCGCAATTATATCCGTGGCAGAAAACAGAAAAATGAGTTTGAAGAAATGTTCATGCGCCAGTTTGCAGGCTTTTTTTGAAAAGGCACAGGCTGTCACAGAGCAGTTGCAAAATATGGAGATTCGTGAGGAGTTGACTGGCTTCTGCCATGGGGATTATAACCAGCACAATGTCATTTTTTCGAGAGAGGGCGTGGCAATCGTCAATTTCCTTAATTTTTCCTATCAGATCCGGGTGAGTGACCTCTCAAATTTTGTGCGGAAGATGATGGAAAAAAATAATTGGAACACGTCGCTTGGAATGGAGTTGATCGGGGCATATGATTCTGTGCGGAAACTAAAGCCGCAGGAATTTTCATATTTGTATTTTTACCTTGCGTATCCCGAGAAATTCTGGAAAATTGCAAATCATTATAGCCAGTCCCACAAAGCCTGGCTTTCCGGCAGAAACACCGAAAAACTCAGCAAGGTGGTCACACACGGGAAGGGGCAAGAGAGCATTTTTTGCAGACGCTTGCAGGGAAAGTAGAAAATAGGATATAATTAGGTAACAGCGAAACTCCTCATAGGTTATGTCGAATTGTGGAATACCAACAAAAACATTCAAGACACGCTCTCGCTACGTGTCGCTCGCAGCGGTACTAAGAAGTCAGATCCTGCATTTCATTTCTGATAAATCAGAATGAAATACAGAATCTGACTTCTAAGGACCGGCGGTTCCCCAATGTCTTTCATGTCTTTTGTCAATTTTTCACAATTCTATTTACGCTTTGATGAGTTTCGCAATTTACATGATTTGTATGACACATAAGAGGTGATACGTTGAGAAAATTAAGATACATATTATTTAGCATTATTTTAAGTATGATTTTATTAGCGGGTTGTGGACAGCAGACAAGACCGGTCTCGACTGCAGAGTATTATAATCCGGCGAAAGAGACAGTGGCAGATACTGAGGAAGCAGAGGGCGCAGGGGCGGAGACATCGATCGGAACCGATCTCTATCTGATCATTGGCAATGACATGACCAATGAACAGTTGAATTTAAAGCAGCTTGTATCAGGAAAGCAGTATCTGTATGTTTACTCGTTGTCCACAGATTTTCAGGATAAATATGGCAACAGCGCAACAACGATGGATTTTGAGCCGGGCAGGGTGATCCATATTGGAAAAAAAGATGGCGAAGGACGGCTCTTGCAGGCACAGATCGCGGATGAAGTCTGGGAATATTCGGATATCACAAAATATTCGGTAGATACAGAGCGTGGGATTTTCAAAATTGCGGATTCCAAGTATTCGTATGACGCAGATTTGTTCGTGGAATCGAATGGAGAAAAAATCCGTCTGTCCGACCTGAACGAAAAAGATGAGATCCGTGTCGTTGGAATCGGAACAAAAATATTATCCGTGTCCGTCACCACCGGACAGGGAACTCTGGAGTTAAAGAATACATCCGTATTTGAGGGAAGTTTTATTCAGGTGGGAAGTAAGATTTTTGCACAGATCACACACAATATGAAGCTGGAGATCCCGGAGGGAACTTATACGGTTACCGTTGCAAATGAAGGATATGGCGGCAGCACAGAGGTGGAGATCGCAAGAGGGGAGAACTGCACGCTTGATCTGGATGAATTAAAAGGTGAGGGTCCTAAGACTGGAAGTATCATATTTTATATTGATGTGGAGGGAGCAACGCTTTCCATTGATGGGGATACTGTGGATTACAGCGCACCTGTGGTACTGACCTATGGTGTGCACACATTGCATGCGGAGGCAGAGGGATACGACGATTTTGATAAAAAGCTTTTTGTTAACTCTGCGGCAGCGAATATCGATATCTCTCTTACCGGAGACGGTACTACGTCAGACAATGACATGACAGAGGGCACAGAGTCTGTGGAGGAGACCGAAACTGCTGAGACAGAGACAAAAGACAGTGAGGAGGAGACAAAGAGTACAGAAAAAGATTCGGAGACGTCAGACAAGTCCACGGACAAAGATGTGACATCTGATTATCTGTCCACACTTTCTGATCTCATCACGTCGTTGAATAAGTAAGAAGATGTAACTATTCAGAACCTCATTCGCAAAATCGTTCTCTCAGAGCTTTCCTTGAATAACAAGCATGCTTGTTATTTGCTCATTGTGGTTACTTCGCCATAAAAATTTTCAAAATTATGCTCATTCATGCAAGCAGGATTTGCGAATTTATGCAATCTTTCTCGGCTCTGAATAGTTACAAAAAAAATAACGTGAAAATAGCGGCTGACAAAGCTAAACTATAAACGAGATCAATACAGGGAGGAAATAATTATGGGATACAAAGAAATGTATGAAGAATGGTTAAACAATCCATACTTTGACGATGCAACAAAAGCAGAATTAAAAGCGATCGAGGGGAACGAAAAAGAGATCGAAGACCGTTTTTATATGGATCTTGAGTTTGGTACGGCAGGTCTCCGCGGCGTGATCGGCGCCGGAACAAACCGTATGAATGTCTATACAGTCCGCAAGGCAACACAGGGACTTGCAAATTATATCAACAATGTGCATGCACAGGAGAAAGGGGTAGCAATTGCATATGATTCCAGACATATGTCGCCGGAATTTGCAGATGTTGCGGCTTTATGCCTTGCTGCAAACGGAATTAAGGCGTATGTGTTCGAGTCGCTCCGTCCGACACCGGAACTTTCCTATGCAGTCCGCAGATTAGGATGCACCGCAGGAATCAATATCACAGCCAGCCATAACCCACCGGAATATAATGGATACAAGGTATATTGGGAGGATGGCGCACAGATCACTCCGCCTCACGATACCGGAATTATGGCAGAGGTGAAGAAAGTAACGGATTATGCAGCCGTTAAGACGATGGACAAAGCTGCCGCAGTTGCAGCAGGTCTTTATCAGGTGATCGGAGCAGATATCGATGATCCATACATAGAAGAACTGAAAAAACTGATCCTTCATCAGGATTGTATTGACAAAGTGGCAGGAGAGTTAAAAATCGTGTACTCTCCACTTCACGGTACCGGAAATATCCCGGTTCGCCGTGTATTAAAAGAGCTTGGTTTCAAGCACGTCTATGTGGTTCCGGAGCAGGAACTCCCGGATGGCAATTTCCCTACCGTAAGCTATCCAAACCCGGAGGCAGCAGAAGCATTTGAATTAGGACTTGCTTTAGGCAAAAAAGTGGATGCTGATCTCATCCTTGCAACAGACCCGGATGCAGACAGACTTGGCGTTTATGTAAAAGATTCCAAGACCGGGGAGTACCACAGTCTGACAGGTAACATGTCCGGATGCCTGATCGGCGATTATGTGATCGGTCAGAGAAAAGCCCTGTACGGGCTGCCGGAAGACGGAGCATTTATCCGTTCTATTGTTTCCACGAATATGGCAGATGCAATTGCAAAATATTATGGAATCCAGCTTGTAGAAGTTTTAACAGGATTCAAATTCATCGGACAGAAGATCCTCGAGTTTGAAAACACCGGAAAAGGAACCTACCTCTTTGGTATGGAGGAAAGCTATGGCTGTCTGACCGGAACTTATGCAAGAGATAAAGATGCGGTCGATGCTTCCATGACACTGTGCGAGGCAGCAGCTTACTATAAGACCAAAAACATGACACTCTGGGATGCTATGCTTGCAATGTATGAGCGTTACGGATACTACAAAGATGATGTGACTGCTATCACGTTAAAGGGAATCGAAGGACTGGCGAAGATCCAGGAGATTATGAATACGCTCCGTGAGAATGCTCCGGCAGAGATCGGTGGATACAAAGTAACGGCGGTGCGGGATTATAAGAAGGACACCATTACAGATACTGCAACAGGCTCTGTAAAACCGACCGGTCTTCCGGCTTCCAATGTTTTATATTATGAGCTGGAGGATGATGCATGGGTATGTGTAAGACCTTCAGGTACAGAGCCAAAGGTAAAAATTCTATCTCGGTGTAAAAGGAACATCCTTAGAGGATGCAGATGCAAAATCCAAGGCGCATTGTCCGAAGCTGTCCATGCAATGATCGGAAAAATGTTATAACATATGGAAAATGCCTAAAAATGCCCCAAAATGGGAAAATTTCTTGACAAAGACATAGAAAACAAGTATAAATATGGATGTAGGTATTTTGGAAAAGAAAAAACCTCATATATCATAAAGTGAAAATCCAGAGGAGGAATTTTTAACATGAACAAAGCAGAATTAGTTGCAGCTATGGCTGAGAAAGCTGAATTAAGCAAAAAAGACGCAGAAGCAGCATTAAAAGCATTCACAGATGTTGTTGCTGAGGAATTAAAAAAAGGTGAGAAAATCCAGTTAGTTGGATTCGGAACATTCGAAGTTTCTGAGAGAGCAGAGAGAACAGGACGTAACCCACAGAGCGGTAAAGAGATGGTTATCCCAGCTTCTAAAGCTCCAAAATTCAAAGCAGGAAAAGCTTTAAAAGACATGGTTAACGCATAATTCTTTTTTGAATAAGAATGTTTATCGAGCCCGGATTTTCCGGGCTCATTTTTTGTGCAGCAGGAGACATCGTTTCTGTTGGATAAAAAACATGCCACAGGGATGTGTAACCTGCGGAATAAAAAGTAAGAGGGGAAAATAAAAACAATGAGATTAGATAAATTCTTGAAAGTGTCACGACTCATCAAGAGAAGAACGGTTGCGAATGAAGCGTGTGATGCAGGACGTGTGATGGTGAACGGAAAACCGGCAAAGGCTTCCGTCAATGTGAAAGTCGGGGATGTGATCGAGATTGCATTTGGAACTAAAAGTGTGAAAGTGCGTGTGCTTGATCTTCAGGATACAACGAAGAAAGAGGAAGCAAAAGACCTGTTTGAATATATAGCCTAAATATATTCCATACACACATTAGCCAGGGCAGTTATTTTTGAGGGCATACATCAGGGAACCTTCTCATATATAGAATATAGACAAGTGCGGAACTCATAGAAAACATTCAAAACGTAAGTAGGAGGTTCGCAATTACCTGTATATATGAGGAGGAGATTTATGGATGAGAAGAATAATGTGACAAAATCCCACAAAGTGCTTTTGGCAAACCGGAAAAATGGCGCATTCAGCGGTGTGGTGGATGTACTGTCTTTTGATGTGGCAGAGATATTGCTGGAGACGGAGCTTGGGATGCTTCTAATAAAAGGACATGACCTTCATGTAAACCGCCTTTCACTGGAAAAGGGAGAAATCGATATTGAGGGACGGATCGATTCCCTGACCTATTCAGAGCCGAAAAAATGTTGCAAAACAGACGGAATCTCTTCTTGGAAGGCTTTTTAAATAATGTCTGGATTTGTGCGGCTGGCGGAAGGAATCCTGTTTTGGCAGGTGCAGGAGACCGGAAGCAGGGTGAGCGAGGGATTTTCACAGAGGCAGTTTTTCTCGGAATCTCGGTTCTGGTGGGGATGGGACTATTCCTGCTGTACGATATTTTTCGTATTTTCCGAAGAATCGTGCCACATGGCGCAATCTGGATTGGAGTGGAAGACTTCTGTTATTGGTTACTATGCACTGCTGCGGTTTTTCTGATGCTGTATCAGGAGAATGACGGTATGATCCGGGGTTTGCCATTGGTGGTGTTATTTTTGGCATGATACTGTATTTTTTCCTTCTCAGCAGATTTGTTGTAAAGATCAATTTGTGTATTTTTAAGAAAATACTTGGCATTGCTGGAAAGATAACCGTTTTTGTGTCAAAACGTTTTCGAAAGATTGGCAGGAAAAATCATAAGTTTTTTATGTAAACAGTTGAAAAAATGGATAAAAATGATTAAAATGAGTTTATGTAAGCTTTAATGCGTAGATTTAGAGGGGTTCATCATGGCAAACGCGAAAAGAAGACGTAGAAAAAACGGAAACAGAGCTGGAAGAATGTGTATTACCTGTATCGTATTTGTATTTGCAATTGTTATGTCAACACAGATCATTAAGGTATACCAGAAGGATCAGGAATATATTGCCAAACAGGCGGACTTAGAACAGCAGCTTTCCGCAGAACAGGACAGACAAAAAGAGTTAGAAGCATACGAGACTTATACAAAATCACAGCAGTATGTCGAAGATGTCGCCAAGAGCAAACTGGGGCTGCTTTATGATAATGAGGTTGTATTTAAAGAACAAAAGTAACGATCGCATTCGTTGGATTGTGAGCGTGATAGATAAAAATGGGACTGTTTTTTGTACAGTCCCATTTTTGTATTTCAATGTCAACCTTGAACAATCGTCTCTATCTTTTGTAATTCTTCTTCTGTGAAGTCTGTGTGTCCGATGATCTTAATGTTGTCTAAAATCTGTTCCGGTTTGGAAGCGCCAATTAAAACGCTGGTTACTTTATCATCCCTTAAGATCCAGCTTAAAGCCATCTCAGCAAGGGTCTGGCCACGTTCTCCGGCGAGCGAGTCCAAAAGCACGGATCTGCGCAAGCTTTTCAGGGGTTAAGGCAGCTTCCTTTAAATAACGTCCATCAGCAGCGATGCGGCTGTCGGCCGGGATACCATCTTAAGTAACGGTTGGTCAGAAGCCCCTGCGCAAGAGGGGAAAAGTGCGATGATTCCTTCTGAAGATCATTGGCAGTTCTTTTAATGCCGTTGTTTTCAATGGTGCGGTCAAAATAGAGTAACGATTCTGGTTAATGATAAATGGACACTTTAAGTCGCTTAAGATCGCGGTTGCTTTTCTTAAGGTTGGACCGTCATAATTGGAGAGACCGACATAAAGTGCCTTGCCACTCTTTACGATAGAATCTAAGGCTCCCATTGTCTTCTTCAAGTGGAGTCTCAGGATCCATTCTGTGATGATAGAAAATATCGACATAATCTAAGCCGAGACGTTTCAAACTCTGGTCAAGACTTGCAATCAGATACTTGCGGCTTCCCCAGTTGCCGTAAGGACCTTTCCACATATCATAACCGGCCTTTGTGCTGATCAGAAGTTCATCACGGTAAGGATGAAGTTCCTCTTTCATGATCTTTCCGAAGTTGCGCTCTGCGCTTCCGTAAGCAGGACCATAATTATTGGCAAGATCAAAATGTGTGATTCCGTGATCAAATGCGGTGAAACACATCTGCTTCATGTTTTCGTAAACACCCGTGTCTCCAAAATTATGCCATAAGCCTAAAGATACTAATGGAAGCTTTAAACCACTGTTGCCGCAGCGGTTGTAAACCATCGTGTCATATCTTTTTTCATCTGCAATATACATTATAAAATCTCCTTTCAAGTCGTACTTCATTTCTTAAATTGTAGTACAAGAAATTTCGCGTGTACAGTGTCAAAATTATATTTCTGTAACATATTTTTATAAGCGGACTACCTCATCTTCCTAAAAACCTGAACACCCTTCAATCACCACGAAAAGACATTTGAGCGGAACTTTTGGCGAAAACTTTTTTTTGACACGTCGCTCCTTTGACAAAGATTTTTTGTGACAACTTCTATAATCGTTGGCACGGTCGCATGGCAATTGTGAAAGACATAGAAACGTATGTCTAAATTTCGTAGTTGCATATGTACAGTAGCAGATAATTACAAAACTAATAGAAAACGTGAATGAAGTTGTGAAAATGTGACAAAAGTTTGAGAAGACACTGGGGAGCCACCGGTTCTTAGAAGGCAGATTCTGTATTTCATTCTGATTTATCAGAAATGAAATGCAGGAGATGGCTTCTGTACCGCTGTGAGCGACACGTAGCGAGAGCGTGTCTTCGAAAATTTTGTTACATTTTTACAACATTCATAGCGTGGAGTAGAGTTTTGTAATTATCGTTGAATGGTAAAAGGAGATTATGTCATGAAAAAAAGTGCAGGTAAACAGATGATAACGATTGCGGGAGGCGTTCTTGCATGCAGTATGCAAATGATGGGCTGCTATCCACTTGCCCCGGCGTATTTTGCGGCAGCATTCTTGGAGGGAGTAAGCGGTGTGTGGCTGACAGCTGCGATGTACATAGGAATGCTTTATTTTATGCCACTGACGGCAACGGTAAAATACGCAGTGGCACTTCTTGTGACTGCAGGTGCGATCAAACTGGTAGAGTGGGCGAACGAGGGCTGCCCCGCATTTCTGGCGGCAATCCTGACAGCAATCACGACGATGATTCTGTCTTTCTGTGGCGGACTGCTGGAATGGAAAGACCAGCCGGAGGTACTGGCGGTGTTTCTGGAAGGGATCTTTGTATTCGGCGCGGTGATCCTTTTAAACCGCGGCATTCATTTTTTTATGGAGTGGCAGGGGCGTGGAAACAGGATAGAGCAGGAGCCCGTGGACAGAGGCAAGGAGGAACGCCTTTCGGGGTATGCAGAATCGTTTCAGGGATTGTCACAGATTTTTATGAATATGAGTAAAAAAAAGGAGCAGTACACGGCGGAGGAACTCGGACAAATGCAAAATGAGCTGACCGGGCGGCTCTGTGCAAACTGACTGCTGTGCGATATGCTGGGAGCAGGAATCTACACCGCTGTATGGAATTTTGTCTAACATGATCACGTCGATCCTGAATGTGGGGATCCCGGCAAAAGAAAGTGAGGAGGAACTAAGCCACTACTGCAAACACAGCAAAGATATGGTGGAGGAGGCAGTGCGTGTGTTTGAGAAGGCAAGCTTAAACCGTGCGTGGTACAACCGTCTGTTGGAAAACCGTCAGACGATCGCAGAACAGCTCGATGCGATGGCGTACATTATGAAAGACTGTGCGAAGGAGGAAAAACTGCTGGATACGCAGGAGAAAAAGGCGTTGGCAGAGATACGCTACCGGGCAAAAGAGAGCGGGATCGTCATTGAGGAAATGCATTTGTATGAGAATCAGGAGGGACGTCTGCGGCTGACAGCGGGACTGCGCAGTAAGATGGGCGGCTGTGTTTCTGTGAAATCATTTCTCGCAGCGGTCAGCCATGCGCTTGGAAAAGATATCCGTGCTGCCGCAGACTGCCGTTCATTTATCTCAAAGGAACGCACCGATTTTTTGTTTTACGAGGATACAAAATACCGCAGTGTGCAGGGAATCGCACGGCTGAAAAAAGACGGTGCACAGATTTCCGGGGACAATTTCTCGTTTCTGGAGCTGGAGCGCGGCGATCTTCTGCTCGGACTCTCAGATGGCATGGGCTCCGGCAGTGCCGCATGCAAGGAGAGTGAGATGGTGTTAGATCTTGTGGAACGCTTTTTGGAAGCCGGTTTTTCGGTGGAGACAGCAATCCGTATGATGAACTCGGCGATGGTGATGAAAGGGGAGAGTGATCTGTATTCGACCGTCGACCTGTGCATGGTGAACCTCTATGATGGGGCGGCGGATTTTTACAAGATCGGAGCAGCGGGAAGCTTTATCAGGCACGGGCAGGAGGTGACAAGTTTTGCCCCGGATTCCCTGCCGGTGGGCGTCGGGACAAACCCCGAGATCGAGCATAAAAAGATAACCCTGAAAAACGGCGATTTTGTTGTCATGGTCACGGATGGTGTGTTAGAATATCTGCATGTACCAAATCCGGAAGAAACAATGCAGGAGATCATCGAGAGTATCAACACCAATCATCCGGGCATCCTGGCGAAAAAAGATTTTGGAGCGGGTGCTTCTTTTTACAGGGGGAAAGGTTTCGGATGATATGACCATTCTTGCAACCTGCATCTGGGAGAAATAGATGACAAATGAACTTTTAAACGAATGGAAAAAAGAAAAAATAGTGGAAGACGGGGACATAGTACTCGCAGGGGTATCCGGCGGTGCTGATTCCGTCTGCCTCCTGTTGATGCTGGAGCAGTTACAGAAAAAAACAGATTTTTTATTGGAAGCAGTCCATGTGGAACATGGCATCCGTGGGGAGGAGAGCCGGAAAGATGCAGCGTTTGTGAAAAACCTGTGTAAGGATCATGGGATCAGATGTCATATATTTTCAGTGGAAGTTCCTGTATTTGCGGAGAAACATGGTCTGGGGCTGGAGGAAGCAGCGCGCATTTTAAGATATGACTGTTATAAGAAAGCGGCAGAAAGCGTAAAAAAGGAATTTCCGGAAAAGAAGATCAGGCTTGCGCTGGCGCATCATGCGGAGGATAACGCAGAAACGGTTTTGTTTCAGATGGTGCGCGGAAGCGGACTGGATGGGCTGTGTGGCATGAGCCGCCGCAGGGATGAGGGGATTTACGAATTGATCCGTCCTCTGCTTGCGCAGCCGCGGGAAGAGATCGAGGCATTTTTAAGGGAATGTGGGCAGTCCTATTGTATGGATGAGACAAATCTGGATACAGAATACAGCAGAAACCGTATCCGGCATCAGGTGCTGCCGGAACTAAAGCAGATCAATGGGCAGGCGGTGGCACATATCAACCAGAGTGCGGCGCTTCTGCAGGAAATGAGAGATTTTCTCAATGAGGAGGCAGAGCATATCCGGGAAATGTATGTGGTTGAAAAAAAAAGCGATGGCATACAGCTTTATCCGGGCATGTGGGAGGAGTGCCACGAAGTCGTGCAGCGGGAGGTTCTCCATAAGGCAATCGGACAGGTGGCAGGATCGAAAAAAGATATTACGAGAAAACATGTAGAGAGCGTGAGAAACCTTTATTTTTCACAGGTTGGACGATATGTGGAACTGCCATATCAGGTGCTGGCAGAGCGCAATTATCATGGTATTTTGCTGAGAAAAGATACGGAAAAAAAAAGGGGGAGAACGTTGCCTTTTCTAGAGAGATACCGAAGGAGAGCCTGCAAAAAGTTTTTGAGGGAGAGGCGTTGGAACTGGAAGTGCCGGGAGGCAGAGTTGCGTTTCGCGGACTTAGCCCAGATGGAGAAATCGGGGAAATTGATAAAAAATCATATACGAAATGGCTGAATTATGATAAAATCAAAGTTGGACTGCAAATCAGAACCAGAACCGCAGGAGATTATCTTACGGTGGATGACAGGACACAAAAGAAACTGAAAGAGTATTTTATTAACGAAAAAGTCCCAAAAGAGATGCGGGATACCATGCTGCTCCTGACGGAAGACTCTCATGTTATATGGGCGGTCGGACAGCGGATCAGTGCAGATTATAAAATCGATGAAAATACAAAAAGATATTAGAAGTACATTTTTTTGGAGGAAATTATCATGAAAGTAAAGAATATTAGAAAGTATCTGACAGAAGAACAGATCACAGAGCGCGTAAAAGCAATGGGAGAACAGATCAGCAGAGATTACGGCGGTGAGACCGTATATCTGATCTGCATTTTAAAGGGATCGATTTTCTTTACCTGTGAACTTGCTAAGCGGATCGCATCTCCGGTAGAGATCGATTTTATGTCTGTTTCCAGTTATGGTGCCGGCACAAGCTCCAGTGGTGTTGTCAAGATTGGAAAAGATCTTGATACTACAATTGAAGGAAAGAATGTCCTTGTTGTCGAGGATATCATTGATTCCGGAAGAACATTAAGCTATCTGCTCCAGAATCTGAAAACAAGAAATCCAAAGAGCCTGAAATTATGCACACTGTTAGATAAACCGGACCGTCGTGTGTGCGATGTGAAGGTTGATTATGTCGGATTTGAGATCCCGGATGAATTTGTAGTAGGTTTCGGATTAGACCTTGACCAGCAGTACAGAAATCTGCCATACATTGGATGTGTGGAACTTGAGGACGAAGAATAAAGGAGAGCAGCTTTGAATAGTAGGAATAATAGTTACAGAGGCTTTGGGTTTTATCTGGTGCTCATTCTGATCGTAGTTGGTGTCTGGTATTTCCTGGATGGAAATACAACCACAAATTCTTATACAAGAGCAGCTTTTTGAGAAAGACATCCAGTCAGGGGATGTGACAGCCATTGATATTGTGCAGAATCGTGAGATCCCGACGGGAAGTGTGAATCTTACCTTCTCGGATTCCACACAGAAGGTATTGATCGTGTCAGATGTAAATGAGATCGTATCTTATCTGCAGGATCAGGATATCACTTATTATACGATGGAGAATGTTCCGGCGGAGAGCTGGATCATGACACTGCTTCCATATCTGATCATATTCGGGGCAATGTTTATTTTCTTCATGATCATGACCAATCAGGCAGCGGCAAACGCGGGCGGCGGCAGCAGCAAGATGATGAATTTTGGTAAGAGCCGTGCAAAGCTGATGCAGCCGGATGCCAAAAAAGTGACATTTGCCAATGTCGCAGGTTTGAAAGAGGAAAAAGAGGAGTTGGAGGAGATCGTGGATTTCCTTCGTGCGCCGCAGAAATATACCGCACTCGGTGCAAGAATCCCGAAGGGTGTCCTTTTAGTCGGACCTCCTGGAACCGGTAAAACATTGCTCGCAAAAGCAATTGCAGGGGAAGCGGGCGTACCGTTTTTCAGCATTTCTGGATCTGATTTCGTGGAGATGTTTGTCGGTGTCGGGGCATCCCGTGTCCGTGACCTTTTTTGAAGAAGCGAAAAAAAAATGCACCATGTATTGTATTTATTGATGACGATCGATGCAGTTGCAAGACGCAGAGGAACCGGAATGGGCGGCGGCCACGATGAGCGCGAGCAGACATTGAACCAGATGTTGGTTGAGATGGACGGTTTCGGTGTCAATGAGGGAATTATCGTCATGGCAGCGACGAACCGTGTGGATATTTTAGACCCGGCTATCATGCGACCGGGACGTTTTGACCGCAAAGTGTATGTCGGTCGTCCAGATATCGGCGGCAGGGAGGAGATCCTTTCTGTGCATGCTAAAAATAAACCGCTTGGTGATGATGTGGACTTAAAACAGATTGCACAGACAACAGCCGGATTTACCGGAGCTGATCTGGAAAATCTTCTGAATGAGGCGGCGATCATCGCGGCAAAAGAAAACCGTGCGTACATCACACAGAATGATATTAAGAAATCCTTTGTAAAAGTCGGGATCGGAGCAGAGAAGAAGAGCCGTATCATTTCCGACAAGGAAAAACGGATCACTGCATTCCATGAAGCTGGTCATGCGATCTTATTCCATGTACTGCCGGATGTAGGACCTGTATTCTGTATCCATTATCCCTACCGGAGCAGGTGCAGCGGGATATACCATGCCACTCCCGGAAAAAGATGAGATGTTTAATACCAAGGGCAAGATGTTACAGGATATCACCGTTTCACTCGGAGGACGCGTGGCGGAGGAACTTGTCTTTGACGATATCACAACCGGTGCTTCCCAGGATATCAAACAGCAACCAAGATGGCAAAAGCGATGGTAACACGCTATGGTATGTCGGAGAATGTCGGACTGATCTGCTATGATAATGATGATGATGAAGTGTTCATCGGAAGAGATCTGGCACACACCAGAGGCTATGGGGAAGGTGTGGCAACTGCGATCGACCAGGAAGTAAAACGTATCATTGATGAGTGTTATGCCAAGGCAAGACAGATCATTACAGAAAACCTCAGTGTTTTAGATGCCTGCGCCAAACTTCTGCTGGAAAAAGAAAAAATCAGCCAGAAAGAGTTTGAAGCGCTCTTTGAAACGGATCATGTTGTTTTATAAAAGCATTTACAGGAAATTATATTGACACAGAGCTGGATGTATATCATCCAGCTTTTTTTGAACGTATATACTTGTGGAGGTGAAAATGGATTTTGAAATTGAAATGTAAAACGTTATGACACATGGAGGGCTTTATGGTAAAATATTTATTGCACAATGGAAACAGAAAATGAACAGATTGTATAAATCGGGAAGATTCTGGGATGGTAATGATGCCGGAGTTGAAACAGACCAATGGATCATATAAAAATATGGGCATTTTTGTATTTATTGGTGCAGGAGTTGAGTCACTGGCAGAATGCAAAATACAAGAGAAAAAAGGGCAGAAAAAATTTTTTTGGTTTCTATTTGGAATCATTATGATAGTTGCGCCGACTATTTGGATGGTATCACAGATACGAGAATTTTTGTCTAAAAGGAAAAACGAGGTAATATAATGGAACAAAAGGAATTTGTATTTTAGGCATTGTAACTTATTGTGTGACAGTTTGTGTGTTTTTACTAACTTTGATTTTTTTAGAAATGAGTTATATAGCGTTTATATATATGGCTTGCTGTACCAGTTGTCTGCTGATAATTTCTTTTTTTCTGGTTTTCCATGTACCGAGAGCAAAAGATCATAGTGAGAGAAAAGGAAATTGTCATTTGTAATTTTTTGGAAAGAGGAGAACTGATTGACAGGCAGGAGATAGGCCAAATTATAAGTGATCAGAATCATGTGCGGTACGGTTTTATGAATAAACAGAATCAACAATTGTTTGCAGTATCCGTAAACATGGTCGATGCAGTTGCATTTATACAAGATACGCTGGATGAATTAGAGAAAAGATAATGGAAAAAATAATAGGTAATATTGCACCAAAATTATGTTCAAAATTTGCACCATATTAAAAAAATTGATTTCACATGAAGAAATTGGAAAAGTAGCCGATCGGCTTGTAAAATATGCGGGAAGTTGCGCTCCAGATTCTAAAGAAGCTTTGGCATTATTAATAAAGTATATTGGCGCAGAGGCAACATATGAAGTGATAGGTGTATTCATTCTATTTTTAATATTATGTGGAGTAGAGGGAAGCTATTTTCTTTTATATTGGTATAACAAAAGAATCATTGTTACATGGAATGAAATTATGTATCGTTCGATTTGGGGATTAGAGAGAAAATATTCTTGGAAAGATGTCAAATCCGTGTGTTACAAGTCAACAGGAAGAGGGGCAGATAGGATTCTTATCCGGACGAATAAAAAAAATTTATATTGAAACAGGAATGATGAAAAGAAGTGAAGAAGCAGAGAGACTAATAAAGGAAAAAGGCTATTTGCAAGTAAATCTAATTACAGATAGAAAAAAAGGATAAAAAGATATTAAATTATAGCGAAAGTGTGCATGTTATGTGAATGCTGTAGGTCATATTATTTCACATAAACATAAAGGAGAAGGAATGGAAGAAAAAGTTGTAGTTGAATTTATCAATGATATGAAACAGGAGAGAAAAAGTGACAAATTTTATATACATTTTCATGATTATAGCACTTATAGGGATAGGTGTTGATATAAAAGCATTTAACAGCGAAGGCAGTGATACAAAAACTAATGTAAAAAATATTCCGCGGGGTTTGAAAAAGGTTTTATTGATTGGAAAGAATGTACATAAAACAGATATTGTAATGCTGATTGGAATTATTATTTATTGGCTATTTACTGTTGGAGTGACAGGCATTTATCTATTTGCAAGTCATAAACTGAAAGTTGATCTGCAGTATATAATTTGAAAGAGTATTCAAGCATCCGTTTAAGGGGAAAACATCCATGCATCTTTTGAAAGTATGCCCTATTCCTAAGTTCGTATTGAAATTGGGGGAAGAAAAAATCCGCGTAAATAAATATTAAAATAAGAAAGGAATAACAATGAACGACAAAATAAACAGAGGACAACTTGTCAGAACATATATCGGAGAAGGACTTGCGCCTTTTAAATTTGAATACAAAGGATATCATGGGGATAGCTGGAAATTTGAACGAAATATGAAAGGTGCAGTTCAGACAATCTCTATATATCCATATCGTTTTGACCAGAGCATGATAACGTTTGAGTTATATACAAATGTAAAAAATTCGGAGTATGCAAGTAAAATTGGAACCAATGTGGTATCAGCCAGTATGCTGGATGGAATTGTATCCAATGGTCAGATACGTGGTTACTGGCAGTATGGGAATGAGCAGGAACTGATTCAGGTGTTGGGTGAGATGAAGGATGTTCTCATAAAAAAGGGGATGAAAATATTAGTTGAGTTAAGTAAGGGACTGGAGGAACCGGATACTGCCGAAATGTACCGGGAAGTTTATTTTCATCATGATGAATTATGCGAAAAATTTATGGAAAAGACAGGCATTGTGGTAACAGGATTTGATGAGGAGAATATCGATCGGTGGTTTGAAGTAATAGAAGAACGTACAGCAATATTAAAGCAGGGTGATTACGAGGATGCAAAAGAGGAACTGATGGAGATTGCCGCATTTCTCGGAAATCAGCTTGTAAAATATCTTGGTGGACGCTGGTTTCATTATTTGTCAGAAAATCATGAGAGCTGTGGGGTTGAAAGGTGTAAAACGTTAAATCCGGGACTAAATTGCCTGAGTGTGGTAGTTGGTGGATACACCCAAAATGGGATGAACTGGGTTAAAAAAAAGTATTTTAAACAGATATCAAGAACGAAAAATTTAATACAAGAATATTTAGGGAACGAATATATCATTATTTTAATCAGTTAAGTTACTTATGGAAATAAAATCATAAAATTAATTATTCATGGTTCTTGTGAATGGCATTGATTTAAACGATGGAAATATGGACATGGGAAAGATGAAGGGTGTTTTGGATGCAGATGTCGAGAACATCAGGAATGCAAAGGCAACTGTTGAAAAAATGATCGAAGAAAAAATGCTTGGAACAGAAGCGGATGGAACCATCGGTGTACGTCTTGCGGATGGACAGATAAATTACCATGATAAAAAAGGGCAGGAATATATTGCGAGAAATACGGCGCTGGAATTTCTGAAAGAAACGGAACAGGTATTTCTTTTTTCTATTGTGAAGATGGAAAGCTGAAAAAAGCAGAAACGGACAATGGAAGCAGCCTGACTTACTGTTACAATCAAAGGGGGCAGCTTGAGGAAGTAAAAGACTGGCTCGGCACGACAAAAATCGCTATGGATGAGGCAGGACGTATTGCCTCTGTCACAGATCCATATGGAAAAACCGTGGGATATGAATGGGGAAGCATGGGCAAGAGAACGGCAGTTCTTTATCCAGATGGAAAAAAGACCGTATATGAATACAATGAAGCCATGCAGATGTCAGCCATGAAAATCTTTTCTGGGGAAATGCGGGAGAATACAATTCGTTACAGTTATGATGAATTCGGAAGACTGATTGGAAAGCAGCTGCCGGGTGGAAATTATACAGATTACCGATACAATGCGGCAGGAAAACTTGAAGAAATCTTACATAAAGGAGCAGATAAATCAGCTGTTGCAGGAAACAAATGCAAACGGAACGAAAGATTATGCGTATGACCACAGAGGAAATTTGTTATCCGTAACAAGCGGTGAAGAGGAGAAAGAAACATGCATTCATTAGTTAAAGGTATAATTCTTTCCGTTTGGATTTGGTTTATTATAAAAGTATCTGAAAAAAAGTTTCGGGCAATACAAAGCATCAAATTCAAAACGAATTTTTATATTATTTTATATGGCTATGGCATTCATATGGAGAAATAAGCATTTTAGGGTTGTTATGTGCAATTGGTGTACAGATTACAGATATCGTAATTGCAATATTGTGTTTGTTTTCAGATATAAGTAAGGAACTTCTGGGAGCATGCTGGGTAACAAGCTTAATAGTGGTTTTGTTTGTCAGTGGTGGGGTCGGAATCATAGAGACAGGAAATGAATCGAAAAGATGGTTGGAAAAAATCGCAATGTATTTGATAAGTATAGCTGTATTTTTGGAGCAGCATATTTCCTATATCCAATGTTACAATATATATTCAAATTTTAAAAGGGAGATTCTAGGATGGATTTTTTGATTATATTAATTGATTTGGTTGTTATTGCACTTGGGATTGTAGATGTTCGGTTTGGTTTTATATGTAGAAGGAGCAACATCAAAATAAAATGAATGCACAGATTTATGTTGGGGATGGGAAGATAGTATGGATTTTTGGGCTTATCAGTTGGGTGGCTGGAATTTTGGAAATGATACTTTTACTAGTTAGTTTCAATGAGTTAGCATTTTATATATGGCTGCTTATATGCATTATGGCACAGTGGGGGATGACGGCATTTCTATGGCAGCACTATTGTTATTCGGCAGTGTATTTATATGGGAAAAAAAGATTTATTTTTTTGACAAAAGAAGAAAGCGGAATATAGGGTTAGAAAATAAAGTAGGGATAAAGGCAGCATTAGGAAATACAGTATATGCCTTTTTTGACGAAAATGATAATAAGTTATTCGAAATTCAAATGAAAAAAGAAAAATGCAAGTGAATTAATGCAGCTTATCAAAAACGAAATAAGTAATAGAAATCCATGATTTTTTGGAGGTGGCATAAGGGGAAAAATGACCAATTTTATATACATTTTCATGATAATAACACTGATATGCATAGGTGCGGGTATAAAAAGCATTTAATAGTGAGGATAGCGATACAAAAACTACAATAAAAAATATTCCAAATGGAATAAAAAAGTTTTGCTGATTGGTACAAATGTTCAGAAAACAGATATTACAATTCTGATCGGAACAATTAATTTATTTAATGTTTACAATTGGAGTGATTTGCATTTATGTATTTGCAAGACATGAAACAAAAAGTTGAATTGCAATATAAATTGTGTGTGGCATTTCTTGTAATGTTATTTTTGGAAACGTTTATTGTGGTATCAGTTTCGTATAGAGAGAAAAAAAACACAAAATAAAAGCAATGAATATACACGAAACCATTTATATATCACATGCAGAAAAAGAGATTGAATGTGATATGTTTTCGAAATATATTATTTTATCTAACAAGCGATGGAAGGATGCGAAAGGAACTGTATATATTTTTTCCTGCGACGTTATTTCATGAAATGGATGCAGATGGAAATATATTTAGAGAGACAGAAAAAGGAATAGAATATTTGTCAAATATAGGTGCATATAAGAGTCTGGCAGAGCAACTGGTAGATGAAGGTTATCAGACAGTTCGGTTTGAAACAAAAAATATAGCCGATAGAAGTATGTCACTTGAAGAATTATTAAATAAACTTGTGGATGTAATAAATAATATTCAGAGTGTAACAGGTAAATATCCTATTTATCTTATTGGTCATAATAGTACATGTAATATATTATTATTGTTACAGAAAAAGATAAAAACACAGGGAATGATATTGTTATTTGGTGGTGGAGAGACAGGAAAACAGGGAATTATATTCAGATGCAGACTTGATCGTTTTGGTAGAATCAAAAGAGTCTGGCAAAGGGAAGTAGAAAGGGAATATGAAAAAGCAGAGTCACTCATAAAAGAAAATAATGTAGTTATGGCATATGGAGAATTATTTAATATGGAATCAGAGTTTTGGATTTCAATATTAGCAGAAATCGAAAAGCCGATTTTGTGCATATCTGCGGAAGCCGACTGGAATTATAACGGCGAAGAAATAGCTCAACATGTACAGAATGAAAATGTAAAGTTTAAAATATTGCCGGATGTAGATGCTACGATGAGACTGGGGTTTAGAAATCATTTGGCAGCTAATAATTTGACATATATGGGTTATCTGAATCGAAAAGGGGTAACAAAACCAGAGGATGGAAAAGAATATACCCTGTTATGCAGAAGATATAGGAAAAATGTATTATGGAATATATGGAGCATTTGCAGTGAAAAAAATGAGTGATTAGGTGATTGGGTTTGGATTTCGGAGGCAATTGCCTATTTAATTGTAATATTGGAAATTGTTACGATCACTGTCCTTGACATTAAGGATGCAAAAATAAATATTGATTTTGATGGAAAGGAGTAACTAAAATGAACGAAGAAGAAAAAATTATGTGTTTCTGGGAAAACATTCTTTCCGTTTATAATGGGTTTATTTTCATGGGTATGGGAGTAGGTGTTTTTTTCCCTATATTGATTTCAATGGCAACATATGAAGTTAAAGGCATATTCAGTATCTGCTTAATATTATGTGTTTTAGAAGGAAGTTATTTCCTTTTATTTTGGCACAATAAACAAATTATTTTTAAACATGGAATGAAATTATATATCGTTCAATCTTTGGAATAGAAAAAAAATGAATTCTTGGGAAGATGTTAAAACTGTGTGCTATAAGTCTATAGGAAGAGGGGCAAATAGGATTCTTATTCAGACAGATAAAAAAAATATATTGAAACGGAATGATGAAAAAATGTGAAGATGTTGAGAGAGTAATAAAAGAAAAGGGTTATTTACAAGTAAAAATCAAATAGGTATAGTGATTGAGAGTAGATCTTATTAGAATAATCTTACTGTTACAAAGCCTTTGGGAAGCGTGGGAAGCCGGACAAAGGACAGAAGATATGATGCCGCAGCACCATTTATGGCGGGTGTACTTTTTTGGCAGGTACTATTGGTGGTTTCGCAAAACGAAAATATTGGTGGAAGTTATAGTAATGGTTTTTTGGGTGGGTGTTTTACAGGAATAATTCAAGGTGCAGGAAGTATGTTGGGACCTATTGGAAATACAATTGGTGGAGGAATTGGGTCAGCAGTTGGAACAATGGTAACGGAATATCTTGATAACATTGATTCGACGGTAGAAAAAACATGAAGAAATAGGGGCAGATGCTTTGACTTCTGGATTAAAAGGTTTAGTATGGGGAACTTTACAGGCTCGGTTCAAGGAATAACATTTTATAATGATGTAGCATTAGAAAAAAATGTGGTAGATTCATTTAGTGGTTATACGAAAACTACAGGAAATGTATTAAATACTTTCTATGGAGCAACTACAACAATGATATCAAATGAAAGTTCATTTGATAAAGAATAAGGATATGTGAAGGGAAAATAATAAATATGGTATATAGACAAACTTTGGAAATAAAGAATATTTGGTTTAAAGTGATAGCAACGTTGATTCTCTCTATTATTTTTATGAGTTTTAGTTTTTTAAATATTTTTTCCAGTTTTTCCTATTCAAGTGAGTGCAGTCTTGTTTTGGGCAGTTTCAATCTGCTTTTTGACATTTTACATAGGTTATCTTATTCGGTATCATTCCGAAAAATGGTATTATCAAAATAGTGAGCTAGTTTTTGTGTAGACTTTTTCACAAAAAAGTAAAAGTAAATATTTCTGATATAAAGGAATTAGTTATAGGTGAATCCTATATTTATTCAAGATACGGAAGAATTTATTTGAATACAGTGTATGTAGAGAACGGAAAAAAAAAAGATAAAGTGCCCATGGGTAAGTATTCTAATGACACCGAAGGTAGAAAATTTGAATGATGCAAAGGATTATGACATATTGGTTGAGGCGAAGCAAAAAGCAGACTTGGGGTTTTTCAATGTATGATATGGAAAGAATGAAAA
>VOFC01007089.1_pt1 | contig 29260 bp, 54 predicted proteins | sample 5384161 | NCBI WGS metagenome assembly VOFC01 (sample SAMN12384722, study PRJNA508395) | human gut metagenome | isolation source: healthy gut B | host: Homo sapiens | reverse complement strand
TGATATTTTGAATGTACTTGGAAATATTCTCTATTTATTTGTTTTACCTGTATTTTCAGGCTATATTGCGATGAGTATTGCGGATCGTCCAGCCTTAGGACCAGGACTAGTATGTGGTTATATTGCCTATAGTGGTTTTTCATTAAATTGGACTTATAACCCATATGACGCTCTAGCAAACTCATCAGGCTTCTTAGAGCTATAGTAGGAGGTTTTTCTTGCTGGATACTTAGTACTTGCAGTAAAAAGATTGTTTAAGAATATTCCTGATATGTTTGATGGTATTAAACCAGTTTTACTTTATCCAGTATTAGGTATACTTGCATCTGGTATAGCGATGATAGTACTTTAATACATATTTAGTTAAGTGTCATACACTCATTATCGATCATCTCTATGATCTGCCTCTTATTTCAGTCGTTATTATTGGTGCATCACTTGGTGCGATGATGTCTATTGATATGGGTGGACCTATTAATAAGTTTGCTTATCTATTTGCGAATGCTTTAGTCTTTTACTCAAGCCCCTAATTCAGATGTGATCATGGTCGCTGTAATGGGTGCTGGTATGATTCCACCTCTTGCGATTGGTTTCTCTACACTTATATTTAAGGAAAGATGGACAAAGAAGAAAGAGGGTACTACTTTAAAGAATATTATTATGGGCTTATCATTTGTATCAGAGGGGCCATTCCTTTTATGAAGAAGGATCAAAAGCATCCTGCCTGCATGCATCTTAGGTTCATTTATTACAGGCGCACTATCTGCATACTATAAATGTGGTATAAAAGGTACTCTCATGGTGGTATCTGGGTGATCATCTCATGACTAATCCATTTAAGTATGTCATAGCACTTCTAGCTGGTACAATTGTAGCAGGTCTTATTATTACATTTACACACAAGTCTGAGAATTAATCAGGCTTTTTTGACGTAAAAAGGCTGGGCTGCCTGCAGACTCCCCGATTGCAGGCTTACGAGCTTCACGAGTATCTATATGGCAATCTAATCACAAAAAAGTAATATAAAAGGCTATAGTATCTGCACTAATCAAAAGTCAATTAAAACTTATGAAAAAGAAAAGAAAAGTAAAAAAGTTTAGATGGACACACAAGAAAAAATTTTACATTTTACGTTTCTCATGGAGGTATAAGTAAAAACTTTATATAATTAAATAAATGAGGTGAAGCAATGAATAAATTATTACTATTGCACGAATTACTTAATATGGTAAATAAAGACAAGTGTGCTGAAATATATAATACAGACCATTATTTCAATATAAAACTATATGATTATAATTTTTTAGAGGATTATCAAGAAGCAATAGAAGATTAAGGTGATACTATGGGAAGAATATCAACACTATTTCAAACAATTAAAAATCTAAACAAAAGATCGATGGGTCAGAAAATATAATCCTCATCAACGATTTTACGTTGATGTAGATTATTATAATACTGAAGAAGACTATTTAAATGCACTACGTGATAATTGGAAATCTGAAGCGCATCCATTTGATGAATGATTATTATGATGTAACTAAATATGATAATTTTGAAGACTACATTGGTTAGAACTATATGATCCAAATCATCAATATCCTGTTGATCCAAGTGAGTTTAGTGATGAAGAAGACTATGTAGAAGCTGTCAATGAGTGGAAAGACTATGTTGCAAAGTCTTGATGCAGAATTAGATGAAGAAGTTTTAAAGTCTGATGATATGGATGATTATCGCAATAAAGCATTAAAACAAATGTCTAGAAAACGTCCAAACTCTGGTGAGTATCATTTGGATAATATAGTAGAAGTTTCTCAAGAGGGTGATGTATCTGAAGATGATAAAAAAATCTTGGGAAGATAAACATAATTTCTATAATTCATTTAGTTCAGTCGATCCTACACAGTATGATCGTGAATTAGATTATCTTGATGATTTACGTAAACAATGGAAAGAATACTATGACCCTTCTGATATGTATGATGTGATCGAAAGGATTATGATAATGAAGAGGAGTATATGGAAGCTATTAAACAATATATTAAATCAAGTATAGGTAATATTTCTCTATGTATATTTGTTATACTACGATATATAACATACGCTTACATTTATGATAAACATAAAACATATAAAAAGCAAATTCCCCGAATTGCAAGCAGAAACTGGAAATAAGAAGATAAGTTAGTTATTATAGAAAATAGTATTACCAGTTACATTAAGTTTAGCTAGTTCGTTAAGAAATAGTTCTTCAGAAGAAAGATATCCAAGTATCGTTTGAAGAAAAGATATTTCTTTTTTCTTCTGGTTTATTTTATTGTTTATATCAATAGTTGTCTCCTTATCAATTGTATTAATATCAGTTCCTTTCGTAATGAAATATCTTATAAGTCCATTGCAGTTCTCATTTGAGGCTCTGTCACATGAATGATAGGGTCTACCGAAATAGACAGTGGTTCTTTTTCTCTTTTGATTTTGGCTTCTGCTCTATATCCTTCCATCTAGAAAACTCACTGCCGTTATCAAAGGTGATTGATTTAAAGATATCCTTAAAGCTATCACCATAAAAACTTATGAAGCTTATTTATCTGCATATAGACCTGCTTTGAAGATTTAGCAGAGATGGGAATCATATAATAGAAGCGTGTCTTTCTTTCAATGAGAGTAAGATATGCACCATTCTGTCCGTCTCTAGGTCCAGTAACTAGATCACCTTCCCAGTGTCCGAATTCTTCTCTATCCTTGATATATTCGGGTCTTTCTGTAATGGAAGTGCCTTTCTGTCTTTGGAATGTATGACTTCCAGTTCTTTTTTGTCTTTCTTCTGACCATGCGAGGAAGATCAATAGGTTTGATGGATGTTCTTCCCTGGTGGACATAGCTGTAAAAATGTTTTAGTAGACACAATCACCATATTCTTTATAATATCTGGCTGATGAAGCTTTAAATAGTTTATGGTCTCATCAATAGAGGATAATCTATTTGATTTTACTTCCTGTTCGACAAGAGATGATGAACTCTTTTGATTTTTCAAATTTAGAGTTATTTGGAATCTTATGATTCTTGGATCTCTTTTCAAATGCGACCATGGCAGAAAGTTCATAATGAACCTTGAGATTGTAGTCTCTAACAGAGATAGTGGCATCCTTGATGATAGAATATATATTAGACCTTTGGGATCCCAATCCCCTCTAATTCCATTTCATTTTACAATTGAGGATATAAATAAATTTGCTTTTTTTCGAAATAAACTGTTGACAAATGAAAATATCAGACTATTATATAAACATACATACGAAACAGAGCGATGAACAAGATACGATTTCTAATCCGCTTCCTATAGAGAGCATCCAGTTGGTGGAAAGGATGCAGGTAATGATTATGGGGACCATCCCTTGTGAGCTGTTTTCTTGAAAATAATAGTAAAAGAAATCCGTAATTTCTGCGTTAAAGAAATAGCATTCATGGGATGTGAAGTGGTGATGTAAATCACAATCTAAGTGTACATTATGAAACGAAGGTTTTCGTCTTAGGCAGGTCATTCTAAGACGAAAGCCTTTTTTATATCTGTTTTATATGTATAAAGTAATTCTGGGGAATTTATTTATGAATGGTTTACTTTTACTTGGATTAGCGTGCTTATCCTAGTAGTAGCCTATCTATGTTATGGTCGCTATTTAGTAAAAACTTGGGGTATTGATCCTAATGCAACAACACCTGCTGTTGCAAAAGAAGATGGCGTAGACTATGTACCAACTAATAAATGGACAGTCTTTGCTCATCAGTTCTCATCTATCGCTGGTGCTGGACCAGTTACTGGACCAGTTATGGCTATGATGTTTGGTTGGTTACCTGCATTCTTATGGGTAGTCATCGGTGGTGTATTCTTCGGTCTTTGTACAGGACTTCGGTGCACTTTATGCCTCAGTTAAATCTGAAGGTAAGTCAATGGGTCAGATTATCGAAAAATACATTGGTAGAACTGGTAAGAAATTATTCTTCTTATTCTGCTGGGTCTTCACATTAATCGTTATTGCTTTGCTTTTGCAGACATGGTTGCTGGAACATTCAATGGTTTCAGTGCTGAAGGAGCTAAGCTTGCACCTAATGCCAGTCTGTACTTCTATCTCTATTCTTTATGTATTTGTTGCTATGGCACTTGGTTTATTATTACGTAAAGTTAACCTTGAAGGTTGGCCAAAAGTTGTACTTGGAATTGTATTAATCGTTGCAATGCTTGCAGTTGGTATCAAATTCCCAGTATATGCAACTAAACAAACTTGGATACTATTTAGTATTCGTGTATATTTTCTTTGCATCTGTTACACCAATGTGGTTATTAAAAGGTCCACGTGACTACTTAACTACATTCCTATTCATCGGTATGATTGCGGCGAAGAGTTGTAGGTGTATTTATGAGTAACCCAACTGTTACTGTACCAGCGTTCACTGGATTCAAATCAGCTACAGGAAGTTACTTATTCCCAACATTATTCGTAACTATCGCTTGTGGTGCCGTATCTGGTTTCCATTCTCTTGTATCTTCAGAAACTTCTTCTAAGATGATCAAGAATGAAAAAAAATATATGCTTCAGGTTGGTTATGGTTCAATGTTGTTAGAATCATTACTTGCAGTATTAGTTATCGTTATCGTTGGTTCATTACCAAACTTAAAACAGACTGGTGTCTTAGATTCAGCTCTTGCTAATATGGCTTTAGCTGATACAACTACACCTTTCACTAAGTTCTCTGCTGGTGTTACTGGCTTAGTAGCACAGCTTGGTTTACCACAGTCTTGGGGACTTTGTATCATGACTATGTTTGTTTCAGCTCTTGCATTAACTTCTCTTGATGCAGTAGCTAGAATCTCACGTATGTCTTTCCAGGAATTCTTCGAAGTAGAAGAAGGAGAAACTCCATCACAGTTAGTATCTGTCTTAACTAATAAATACGTTTCAACACTTATTTCACTCTTCTTTGGTTATTTATTAAGCTTAGGCGGATATGTTAACATCTGGCCATTATTCGGTTCAGCAAACCAGTTACTTCTTTGCAATGGTATTAATCTCACTTGTTGTATTCTTAAAGGTTACTGGAAGAAAAGGTTTCATGTTATATGTACCAATGGTATTAATGTTCATTGTTACTATGACAGCTTTAGTGCAGGCTATCTATGCAATTGTAATGAAGCTATTTGTTGCTGGTGGATTCATGATCATGACAGATGGTTTACAGTTAGTTGTTGCCGTATTATTAGTCGCTCTTGGACTTATGATTACTTTCCATTCAACTGGTAAGTTAGTTAATTCAAAAGCTGAATAATTTATACTAAAGTCCCTACATCTAGGGGCTTTTTTCATGTCTTGAAAAGTGAAAATTTAATCACGGAATAACTTTACACATACTCATATATTTATAAAAAGGATTATATCGATATAATCATTACACTTAGGATAAACACAAATATTAGGATTGTTCAATCATAAAAATGAGAAATAATGCCAGTTTTGTAATTGTTAAAATCATAAATAACTATAATACTGTTACATATTAAAAGAAATTTACAAAAGGGTATTGACGAGTAAAAAATGTTTCTTAAAATAGACTTGTGTCTAGAGAGCGGACACAGCAAACTGCCCTAAAAAGCATGTTCTATAACTAGTCATGTAGAGCATGCTGGTTATAGAACCGGGGCACTTTGTTTTATATATTCAGACACGATTCTTAGGAGTCGTGTCTTTTTTCTTATTAAGAAAATAGTTGTCCCTCTTTTGATAAATACTATATAATACCTAAGGTTATTGAGGGAGGAAATTATGAAACGCTTACAAATGAAATACAATTGTATCCAGTTCTTATATTGGATTACTAACTGTACGATTTTTTGGTTATGTAGCCATTTTCTTACAATATAAAGGCTTATCAAATACAGAAATTGGTATAGTAACTGCAATGGGAAGTATTATGATGCTTATACTTTCAGCTAATATCTCTAACTTGCCAAACAAGTATGAAGCACTCACACCACATAATGTGATCTTAGAATCTATGCTATACTATTCGCATCATTTAGTGCTCTTTATTTTTATGACACTACCTAAAGTAGTCGTCATGGTACTATATATCGCATTATTATTCCTGGTTACTTGTGTTGTTCCATTTTTATCACAATTTGCGATGGACTATGTCAAGATGGGGCATGATATTAACTTTGGACTTGCAAGAGGACTTGGTTCATTCTCTTATGCATCTAGTGCCTTTTTAATGGGTTACTTAGTAGAATGGCTTGAACCATCTGTTATCTACATTGTCTTTATTATCTCAAGTGTTCTATTTATCATTAACCTGCTTGTCCTACCACATTCTACTATTAGGAACGCATCAACAGAAAAGCCAGCCAATCCATTTGGCTTGATCACGAAATATAAGAAGTTCTTCTTATTCTTACTTGATTTGGATTTGCGATTGCGGGTGCGACATCTTTATCTACTTACTTGATTAATATTGTTAAGAAGCTTGGTGGAGATTCATCATTCTATGGTATAGCCATCTTCTTTTATGGCGACCAGTGAAACACCATTTATGACAATGACATATCGCTTAAAGAAAAAATTTGGACCTGAAAAGCTCATTGTCTTTGGCTTAGTCATGTATATCTTTAGAAACTTCTTAATTGCTTTAGCACCTAACCTTATTGTCTTATTAATTGGTATGGTGTTCCAGGGATGTTCATATGGCTTACTATTTGCCACTTATACATATTACTGTAATGATGCCCTAGCTGAATCAGATCAAATGGCAGGTCAGACTCTTATCACAATGATGGCCAATGGTTTTGGCTTCTGTTTAGGTAATTATCTAGGTGGTGTCTTACAGGATACATTAGGACTACAAAGCATGTTGATTTTTGCGATGGTTGTTACACTTGTAGGTGCTCTTATTGGTGTATGTACATATAAGTTTATGAAGGAAGATTAGTCTTCCTTTTTTTGCTTCAAAAATGAGTGTTAGGGGTTACATAATGGTATTAAAATGTTATAATTACCACGTTATAAAAAAACATTGCTGTTTTTTGTGATCTGTAATTATTTTTAAAACAATTACTATATAATAGTAATATATATTAGTACAGAAAAGGGGATCAATATGAGTTTTTTACAGAAATTAGGTAAGTCCCTGATGCTTCCAGTGACTATTATGCCTCTGGTCGCATTATTAAAGGGTATTGGCTATTGATTGATCCTATTGGGTGGGGTGTCAATAATCCATTTGCGGCATTTCTTATATTATCAGGTGGTGTAGTCATAGATCATCTTCCTATCCTTTTTTTTTGCGATTGCTGTCGCAATCGGTATGACGGATAAGAAGAATGCATCGTTGTCTTTGGCGACAGTCATCAATTATCTCATGATCACTAAAATACTCTCTCCTGAGGGCATTTCATTGATCTCGGGTTTACATATAAGCCAAGTCTCTATTGCCTTTGGTGAGACGGATAATGCGTTTATCGGGATTATGGTAGGATTGATTGTCGCCTTCTGTTATAAGAAGTTCAATCATATAGAAATACCTGGTCCTTTATCATTCTTTAGTGGTGAAAGATTCATTCCTATTATTTCAGGTATGATTACACTTTTATTTGCTGGTGTTTTTATGTATGTCTGGCCGATGCTTTATGAAACATTTATTCATTTTGGAACATGGATGGCAGGGTTAGGACCAATTAGTGCTGGTTTATATGGATTCTTTAATAGACTTCTTATACCAACAGGATTACATCATGCCCTAAATTCTGTTTTCTGGTTTAATGTTGCGGGTATTAATGATATTGGACGATTCTGGGGTACATTATCAGGAGGTATTAAAGGTGTGACTGGTACGTATCAGGCAGGATTCTATCCTGTCATGATGTTTGGTTTACCAGCAGGCGCACTGGCAATCTATCAATGTGCCTCACCTGATAAGAAAAAAGAAAGTAGGCACATTGATGCTTTCAGTCGCTCTTGCATCTTTTCTAACAGGTATTACAGAACCATTAGAGTTTTCTTTTTATGTTTTTAGCACCTAGTTTATATATCGCCCATGCAGTCATGACAGGAATCATGATGTTTATAGCTGCATCATTTCACTGGCTCGCTGGTTTTAGTTTCTCAGCTGGTCTTATAGACTATATATTGAGTTTTAAGGCACTTCTCCTATCATGCCAACTATTTGATTCTTTTTAGGAGTCATCTGTGGTGTGCTCTATTATATTGTATTTAGAACTATGATTCTTCATTTTAATCTCATGACACTAGGACGTATGAAAGATGAAGTTAGTACAAAACAATCATTTGATTATGATGATTTGGCTATTTGTTTTTGTGGAAGCTCTTGGTGGTAGAAGTAATTGTATATCTGCAGATGCCTGTATTACACGTTTAAGAGTAGAGTTAAATGACATACATTCTATTAATAAAGACGAAATATCTCAATTAGGCTATGAACATGTCACAATTGCAGGAAACCATAATGTACAGATATTAGTAGGCATAAATGCCCAGTTCATTGCGGATGCGATGAACGATATATTAATGTAAAGGGGACTATTATGAGAATTATTAAGATTTTCAACAACAATTCCATTGCGGCTATCTCACCAGAATTAGGAGATATTATCCTAACAGGTTCAGGAATAGGTTAAGAAGAAGGTAGGGGGATAGTGTTGATTCCACTAAAATAGAAAAAAGACATATATGTTTAAAAAGAAGACCCTCATAAAAAGATTAGAAAGAGAAGATGATATCTCTCCTGATTGTTATGAGATGACTGATAAGATTGTCTCTCATGCAATTAAGAAGCTTAAATCACGCTATTATGGGGAAATATTCCTTACTATGACAGATCATATTTCCTTTGCCTTAAAACGTAAGCAGGAGAATATAAGAATCCCTTATGTCATACTTGGAGATGTAAGTATTCTTTATAAGAATGAATATGAAATAGGTTTATGGGCATTAAGCTATATTAAGAAGAAAACAGGTATTACATTGGATCTAGAAGAAGCCAACTATATAGCCTTGCATTTAGTGAATTTCTCAATGGACAATAATACCCATAATGCGACTAAGATATTAAGCTTTGTGACTGATATTATCGGTATTATTGAAAATAGTATGAAGGTGACTATTTCTCCTCAGTCACTCAGTTATGCAAGACTCTCTACGCATTTAAAATATCTAGCTGAACGTATCTTTATAGGACAGGAAATAAACCTTAAAGATACAACAGAAGACATCAGACAACTATTAAAAAGAGAATTTAAGACTCTCTATGTGTATTAATCGTATTGTGAAACATATTAAAGAGAAATATAAATATGATTTATCACCGGATGAACAGACATTCTTGTGTATACATATTAAACGTGTTATGCAGTGAGTTATTAAAATGAGAAAAGAAAAAAGAGAAAAAAAAGAAAAATCACTAATTCGTATTGAATTTTTTTGATAAACTGTTATCATATATATGTGCACAGAACTAAATATGAAAACAAATAATGAGGATTGTAACTTCTTAGAAGGCATTACCTTAACTTGTTAGAGAACATTGTTAAGAGGCTTTATGAGAAGTTTTTTTTGTTAGGGGATACAGACAAAATGAAAGTAGTAAAAAAATCAACAATAATGTAGCTATTTGTCTAGATTCCAATAATTGTGAATTAGTTGCTTTCGGAAAAGGAATAGGCTTTCCTAAAATGCCATATGAGATTCAGGATTTATCTTTGATAGACAGAACCTTTTATGATTTGGATTCAAATATTATGTCTTTATTTAATGAAATTCCTGATCCAGTTATGCAAGTATCTATGGAAATTGTAGATAAAGCAAAAGTTTATTTGAATACAAACTTAAGTGATGCGTTTATATTTACTCTTGCTGATCATTTACATTTTGCCATTCAGAGATGCCAGGAAGGCATGGTTATTGAAAATATGCTTTTCTATGAATTACAACATTTATATGTGAAAGAAATGGAACTTGCTCAATGGGCTAGACGTTTAATTTATCGACGATTATTTGTGAATCTACCAAAGAAGAAGCAAATATAGCTATGCATTTCATTAATGCACAATTAGTAGCAAAAAGAAACAAGATGAAGAATCTGATTTAACAAGAATGATAGAAGACGTCACTTCTATTGTTGAGAAAGAATTAAATTTATTGATTAATAGAGATGATTTTTAATTATTCACGTTTTATTATTCATTTGCAGTACTTATTAAAAAAGAAAAAACAAAAAAGTTGTTACACATACAAGTAATTTGAAGATGTTTGAAAAAAATGAAAGAAGAATATGTAGATGTATATCAATGTGTATTAAAGATTAAGGAATATTTTGAAAAAATATTAAATTGGCGACTTAATGATGAAGAACTTCTTTATCTAATGTTGCATATCAACAGATTTTATAGTCGTGAAGGATTGTAACCTTAAAGTGGGCATAACCTGACAGAATGATTTGAGGAACATTTCATTTTGTCAGGTTTTATTTTGATTAAAACAAGAGAGAATTAATTATGGCTAAATATGAAAAATTATGTCAGCGAATTTTAGCGCATGTAGGTGGCAAAGAAAATATTTCTTTTGTCACACATTGTGCGACAAGATTACGTATGAATTTGAAAGATCAAGCAAAAGTGTATCAAGAGAAAAATCAAAAAAATTAAAGGAGTGCTTGGATGCCAATTTTCTGGTGGTCAATTTCAGGTCATTATAGGGCAAAATGTGGATGATGTATATAATAATTTTATAGAAATGACTGGATTCCAAGTGCAAAATAAAATTGATGAACAATTAGATAGCATAGAAGAAAAAGTTCTCATGGAAACAACTTCCTAATAAATTAATAGATGCTGTTTCTGGATGTGTAACACCAATTTTACCTATTATTACAGCCGCTGGTATTATAAAATTAATTGTTGCGTTACTGGGAAAAAGTATGTTAAATGTGTTACCTGCTACTTCAGATTTTATGGTACTTCTAACATTCGTTGGTGATGCAGGTTTCTATTTCTTCCCGGTGTTTATAGCTATGGTCGCTTCAAAGAAATTTAACACTTCAACACCAATTGCTTTATTTTTAGAGCAATCTTAATTCATCCAACGTTAGTTGAGATGGTTACAAAAGGTACACAATTTAGTGTTTATGGAATACCGATGACTTTGGTTAATTATTCATCACAATTTTTACCAAGTATTTTAATTGTATGGGTAATGTCTTATGTGTATAAGTTTTTGATAAGTTTTCTCCTAAATCAATGAAAATTATTATAGTACCAACGTGTACAATTCTTGTTATGTTACCTTTAGCACTATGTATTTTAGGACCAATAGCAAGCTTTTTAGGTCAAGGTTTAGCAGCCTTTCTTTACGAATCTTTATTCTTTAGTTGGTCCATTAGCAATTGGATTAATTAGTGCTTCTTGGTATTTTTTAGTGGCGACAGGAATGCACCACGCTCTAGTTGCATTAGCTATAACTCAGATTGCTAATATGGGAGCAGATAGTATTATTATGGTTGGTACAATATCTGGAACATACGCTTTAATGGGCTTAGCTGTTGCATATATAATTCGTTGTAAAAAAAAGGATAAAGCTATTGCTACTGCAAATGCAGTTACTTTAATTGTAGGTGGAATTAGTGAACCAACAGTCTTTTCTGTATTATTGCAATATAAGAAAGCGATGATTGTACAGATAATTGCAGGCATTGTAGGTGGTGTAATAAATGGTTTACTTCATGTGAGTGTTTATTTCAATGGTTCGTCAAATGTTTTAATAGGTTTAGGATTTGGTAAAGATTTAGCTTTAGGCATGATAGGTTGTGGTCTTTGCGTTTGTTATTTCATTGGTTCTAGGTACTGTTTTAGGTATTGATGATTCAAGTAAAGTTTTTTGGCAAGAAAAACAAGAAGGATAATGTAATTGAAGATAAAAACACTATTTATTCACCTCTAACAGGAAAAGTAATCTCACTTTCAGATGTTAATGATCAGGCATTTGCGAGTGGAAGTATGGGAGAAGGTTGTGCAATTATTCCTGAAATTGGTCAAGTATTTAATGACCTTTAATGGAACAAGTTGTAGCTTTATTTCCAACAAAACATGCTATAGGACTAAAGAGTGATGAAGGTGTCGAAGTTTTGATTCATGTTGGTTTGGATACTGTTAATGATCAAGGAAAAAGAATTTACTTCAAAAAGTTAAAATGGGGGATACAATAGTTAAAGGTCAAATTTTTAATTGAATTCAACAAAGATGCATTGATTAAAAAAGGATATGATTTAACAACACCAGTTATAATTACTTGTGGTGGTGAAATTAATCAGTGTTTAGAGAATCAGAACGTTCAATCTGGAAATATTTTACTCAATTTAAAGGAAGAATAATATATGAAATTAATTATTAATGGTGATGACTTTGGAATCACACATGCATGTAATTTAGCTATATTGGATTGCTTTAATCATGGAGTGATGACTTCTGCATCAATGATGACAAATATGCCATATGCTGAAGAAGCAGCTAAACTATGGAAAGATAATCCTAAACTTTCTGTTGGTTTACATCTAAATTTAACAGTGGGTTATCCGTTATGTAGGAATTTAAGAACTCTAACCAATGAAGATGGGACATTTAATAAGCAAGTCTTAAAAGCAAAACCTCAAGATATCGATATAGAAGAAATGCGTTTAGAATGTCAAAGTCAAATGGACAAGTTTATAGAAATGACAGGAAAATTGCCTGATCACATTAATTCACATCATGGTATTGAAGCCATTCCTGGTGGATCAATTGTACTTCAGGAATTAGCTAAAAATATGATTTACCAATCAGACAATTAACATACATACCTAAATCTGAAACAATTGAATATACCACAAACTATGAGATTCCACTAATGCGTGCATTGACTGATTCTTCTGCAGGCCCTAAAGGAGTTGTAGATTTATTCACGAATGAAGATTTAAAAAGGTGAAGGATTTTTCGAATGGTTAGGACATCCTGGTTATGTTGATTGGAATTTAATGCAATTATCTAGCTTGACATTAGGACGTTGTTTGGATGCTCATTGTTTTTGTAGTCCGGCAATTAAAGAGTGGATAAAAAGAAAATAATATTGAATTGATTACTTATCGTGATTTGCCAAAGAGATAGTTGATTTACTTTTTATATTAAGTATGTAATTATTGTTGTAAACCCTGCTAGAATTTGATTCTAACAGGGTTTGTTGTTGAGTGTATAAGAAAAGAAAGAGAATGTGCATGATAAATAATTTGAATATTTAGAATGCGAAAAAAGATATGTGTTTTTCCTGCTGATGTTTGTAGGTGGTTTTTTTTAGGAGGATTTACATATTCTATAAGAGGTGGCGTTTTTTGCAATGCTCAAACAGCAAATTTTATTTGTATGGGAATGGCTATAGGAAATCAACAGTGGTCAAAAAGCTTTACATTATTTTGTTCCGATGGGGAGCCTATTTGCCTGGGACAGTTCTCTCAGAAGCTCTTCCTAAGCCTATAAAAAAGAAGGAAATTATTCGTTGGGATACATTACTGATTGGAATAGAAATGATTGTTATATTTGTGCTAGGTTTAGTTCCAGAAGCGGCTCCGTTTCAGATAAGTCAAATTTCTATTAATGTAATCATGTCTATGCAATATAATACATTTCGACAAGCTAGGGGGTATACCTATGGCAACAACTTTTTGTACGAATCATGTGCGTCAGGTTGGTGTTTATTTATATAAGACCATATCTCATTATAGTGATAAAAATAATCTAAAGAGGTTTATTGTACATGTAGGAATGCTGATTATGTTTATGTTGGGTGTAATTGTTTCAACGATACTGTGTGTATTTATGAGAGGAAAAGCTATTTGGATTACTTTGATTCCGCTAGGTATTCTGTTCACACAATTCTTAATGGCAGATTTAGGGAACGAGAAAGGTTTTCTTCAATTAACGCCTAGAGGACATTGATCAATACAGAAATCTCTCATCTTAATGACATCCCGATTAAGTTGAAGGAGAGGATTAGAAGCTTTTTAAAAGAAAAATAATTGAAATAAGTTTAATATATATTGCATAATAAGTAATGAAAACGCTACAGTAATATCATTAAAAGATACATGTGTCTTTGTTTTTAGCGTAAACTATAATGAATATGAAAGAAGGAACAACCAGTAAGCGGTTGCCCTTGGATTTGTATGTTTGAAATAATTACCTCAAACTTTTGCCGAGAGCGAGGTAGTTATTTTTTTTGCGTTCTTATCAAAAAAATCATAATAAACTATTAATTGTTGGCATGATTAAATTATCAGTTTCATGTTCTGCTGACTTCAAATGCCTAAAAATATCATAAAATAAGATATGAAAACGCTTGCTTAATATAAAAGATACTGTTATACTAATTGAGTCAATGTGGATTGTTACTCTAAGCAGGCAAGACCAAATAAAGATTATGACATACATTTTTTTTGTCATACTTTTATTTGGTCTTTATTTTTTTGTAAAAATCCATGTTTGAATACTCATTTCATCAACTAGGAGCATGAAATGAGACAAAATATACAAGAAAGGGAGAACATGATGAAAGGAAAGAAAGTCATTACTTATGCAGTAAGTTTTTGTTGCATTAGGCTGTGTATCAGCTTTTCCAGTGACTGTAAAAGCTGATACAGGGTATGAAGTCTATCCTAATCCGCATTCTATGAATTATAGTGATGGGGATTATGAAATGACAAGTCAGGTCAATGTTGTCTATGAAGATGGTATTGATGAAGACACAAAAGCAAGACTAAATGAAGTTCTTGCATTAAAAAGGCATGAATGCAAGTATTTCTAGTGAAAAAGAAAGCTGGAAAGACAAACATTCTTGTTGGTGTGAAGGGTTCTAAACAATATGTAGATTCACAGTTTGGAACAACTTCAGCAGGTTTATTTGATAAACTTGATTCTTATGCTTTAAAGTCTGATAAAGGCACTATTTCTATCTTAGGTAAAGATACGGATGTCGCTTTTTTATGGACTTACAAGCTTATATCACATTTTTAAACAGGTAGAGGGAAAACAATTAGAAACTTCTCTATCGAGGATTATGCGGATGTTGCAAGCCGTGGATTTATTGAGGGTTATTATGGGAATCCATGGTCAACAGAAGATCGTTGTAAATTGATGGAATGGGGAGGCTATTATAAGCTTAATTCTTATTTCTATGCTCCTAAAGACGATCCAAAAGCATAACGCTAAGTGGCGTGACCTTTATACAGAAGAAGAAATCAATACAAAGATCAAACCACTTGCAGAGGCTGGAAACAAATCTAAATGCCGTTTCGTATTTGCCTTACATCCTTATATGAATCACCCAATCCGTTATAACTCTGAAGCAAACTATCAGGCTGACTTAAAGGTTATGCAGGCTAAGTTTAAACAGGTTATTGATGCTGGTGTTCGTCAGATTGCAATTCTTGCAGACGATGCTGGTAACGTAGGTGGTGCTAATTATACAAGAACATTGACAGATATGTCTAACTGGCTTAAAGAATTACAAAAACTTACCCTGGCTTAAAGCTTACATTACCATTCTGTACTCAGAATATATGGGTTATGGTCAGTCTTACTACCGTGACTTCCCTGAAAACGTACAGATTATTATGACTGGTGGACGTGTATGGGGTGAAGTAACTAATAACTTTACTTCTTCATTCACTAATACTGCAGGTCGTGGTCCTTATATGTGGATCAACTGGCCATGTACTGATAACTCTAAGAAGCATCTAATCATGGGTGGTTATACAACATTCCTTCATCCAGGTGTTGATCCTTCTAAGATACAGGGTATTGTATTAAACCCAATGCAAAGAGTCAGAACCAAGTAAAGTCGCAATATTTGGTAATGCATGTTATTCATGGAATATCTGGAAAACTGAAGAAGAAGCAAATAAGTGCTATAATGCTTCATTCAAATATGTGGATCATAATGGTTATGAAGAAACTGAAGCATCAACTGCTTTAAGAGAATTATCTAAACATACGATCAACCAGAACATGGATAGCAGAGTGACTCGTTTAGAGGAATCTGTTGAATTAAAAGAAAAACTCAATGCATTCAAGACTAAAATATCTAAAGGTGAAAAAAGATCACTGATGAAGAATTTGATGACATCATCAACGAATTCACAGTATTACAGAATGCGTCTAAAACTTATCGTGCAAGCGGTAATGAAAGAATCAAGTCTCAGATTGTTTACTGGTTAAACTGCTGGGATGATACAACAAATGCTGCTTTTAAACTATATTAAAGGTATTAGAGTCAGCACAGAATGAAGAAAGACAATGCATCTATCTGGAACTATTATGCCAATGCACAAAGCTGCTTTTGAAAAGAGCAAGTCTTATGGTTTCCACTATGTAGACCATTTAGAATATGCTGAAGTAGGTGTACAACATATCGTACCATTTATTAAATCATTAGATTCTTATTTATCTGAAGTCGTATCTACAATCGTTAATCCAGATAAACAGATTGCGAAATATATCACTAACCGTGAAGATACTCCAGATGGTAAGGAAGATAACATCTTTGATGGTAATGCTTCTACAGAATTAGTTTACAAGAGCCCTAATACTATTTCTGCAGGTACTTATGTAGGTATCAAGTATTCTAAGGCAATTGATGTAAACCATGTCATCTTTTAGAATGGGTGCGAACTCTAACCTTAGAGATACATTCTTAAAAGCAAAAGTACAGTATACTACTGATGGTAAGAACTGGACTGATGTCAATGAAACAGAATATGACTTACCAAACAATGTAGAATTAACAGACCTTAACTTAAAAGGTGTTAAGGGGTATCCGTATGATTGCGACTGCAGATAAGAGTAACACTTGGTTAGGTGTAAGAGATATCTTAGTTAACCCAACGACTACTCCTTCTACAAGCACTGATAAGGGTACATTATCTATGACTAAGATTGGTGTAAAGGGTGGTTCATTAGATAACTTATTAGATGATAATGAATCTACATATGCGCATTTTGCTGAATCTCCATATAAAGCAGGAGAAATCAAGGACTATATTCCAGTAGATGCAAAGAGTGACTCTTACATTCAATAACACTAAGAAGTTAGGTACTATCAATTTCATTACAGGATAGTGGTACTGATAAGATCACTAGATATGCATTAGAATATACAGAAGATGGTACAACTTGGAAGACATTAAAAGAATATGCTGGTGATGCCACTGTTCATTTAAATGTAGAAGACCAGGATTTGACTGCTAAGGCAATTCGTGTAAGAAACCTTGAATTACATCTTCAGAGTGATACAAAGAGGTTATTGGTGGAAGGTAAAGACATTCAACCATACTGATGTAGTGAATGAATATGATGACAAGGCTGTTTATACAAATACAGACTATAAGTTACATTCAAAGAGTACATTAGATCGTACAGATTTAGTGTATACAAAAAGAAATGACTTTGGACCTATAAACAATATGTAGGTGTGAAGTTATCAAGAGTTAAAGATCTAAAACAGTTAGAACTTGATTATAGTGGTGAAGTTGTATTAGAAGCTTCAGTGAATGCACATGACTGGGTTGAAGTAAAGACTTAAACAAGAACTTTCCAGATGCACGTTATGTACGTTTGATCAATAAGAAGAGTTCTGATGTGAAGTTAACTATGAATAAGTTTGTGGTACATTCTACAGAAATCACTGCACCATACGTATATAAGACAACTATGACTATCAACCCATCTTGGGGTGTTGCAGAAGATTCTAGAAACAATGGGGCCGCATTTGATGGCAACATTGATTCTACAACAGAATTTGGTGATTTCCCATTAAAAGGACAGTATATTATCTATGACTTAGGTCAGATGAGAAATATCGATAAGATTGCAATGTATTGTCAGGATAGTGCCTATAACTATATTAGAGATGGTATTATCAGTGTTTCTAGTGATTTAGAAAACTGGACAGATGTTGTGACAATTGGTGATGGTGTTGAAAACACTGGTGATTCAATGGTTAAATGTATCGATTCTGATGCAGGATATAAAGCATCTAGTACATATCCTAATAAGGTATATGTATCAGGTACTGCAGAACATGTACCAGCTCGTTACTTAAGAATCCTATTTACTGCATCTAACCATTCTAGAGCTGTTGTATTCAACGAAATCATGATCAATGATGGAGAATATGCGCCTGAAGATAATGACCCTACATTTGATTCTAATGTCACAGAAGCAAAAGGTTATAAACCTCAGTATATGATTGATGGTGACCTTTTAACAGCTTATAAACCAGGATCAAATAAAGCAGGTTATATCACTTATACTCTTTCTGATAAGCTTGATGTAAAGAAATTCAATATTATCCAGAAGGGTGAAATCAGCAATGCTAAGGTATATGCATTAATTGATAAAGAAGTAACAACTAGAAATGTACCTGAAGAAGATAAAGAATGGGTACAGTTAGGTACTTTAAGAAAATCTTTAATTGAATTCTATATCCCTCATGGTAATGTATATAAGTTAAAGTTTGAATGGGAAGAAAATCATATTCCTACTATTTCTGAAATTATCACATTAACTGATGATAAATATAAGAGTGAATGTGCTAAGGACTTGAAGAACTACATTGACTCTTTACATGTAGATGAAGATAAGTACACTACAACAAGTTATAAAGCATATAGTACAAAGAAGAACTCACGCATTAGACGTATATAACACTCAGATGGGTGAAAAGGATGCATTAGAAGAAGCAAAAGCAGACTTAAAGACTGCTTATGATGCATTAGTTGTACGTGGTGATTTAAAAGCTCTCGATCAAGAAATTAAAGATATTGAAAAAGCTTTCTAAAGATGACTATACAGAAGAAAGCTACAACGCATTAGAAGAAGTATTAGTAGAAGCAAAGAAACTAGTGACTAATAAAAGATGCGACTGAAGATGCAGTCAATACAATGATTGAATCATTGCGTCAGGCTAAAGCAGGACTTGTCACTAAAGCATCTATGAGTAAACAGAAACTTAGAAACTACATCGATTCTAATAACTTAAAAATTTAGATACTTCTATTTACTTAACTTCTACAGTAAAACCATTTAATGAATACAAGTGCTGAAATTGAAGCTTTAACTCATAAATTAGAAGAAGCTTCTAAGAAGCTTATTACTCGTGGTCATACTGACTGAACTTGAACTATTGCTTAATCAGGCTAAGAAGACTGATAGTAAGTTATATACAGAAAAGAGCTATAAGAACTTATTAGACGTCATTAAAGCAACTGAAAAAGCATTAGAAAATAAGAATGAATTAACTCAGGAAGAAGTAGATGCATTAACTGGAGACTTAAGAAAAGCGATGGAAGCATTAGAAAAGTTACCAGTTATTAAATATTTCCTGAAGAAAAAACTACTACTCCTTCTAAACCAGAAGAAACAACTAAACCAGAAGTAAAACCAAGTACTAAACCAGCAACTGGTGATACTACTATGGTAGGAGTATTCGCATTCTTCTCAATGATCTCATTATTAGGTTATGGAAAGAAAGAAACAGTCAGAAATGACTGCCCTTTAGTTACTTCTATTTAAATGTTTTATTAGTTCTTTTTCTTATAAGATCCTCTCTTTTTTCCTTCTCTTTTGATTGTTTCATCAATAGCGTAAGAGGAAGGATTAGAGGATTTATTAAGAGAGTACATTAGTCTATTTCTCATTCTTGCAAAGTTCTGATATCCACATGCATTTGAAAGTATCTTATCTATTCTGGAGTTGATTCCTTCTACTGGTCCATTAGATATTCTTCGACCATCTACTAAATCAAATGATGCACATATTTCATCAAACCAGTTTATAAGAGTTCCAGATAATGATATGAAGCCAGTAATTCCTGATGTTGCATATTCTTGAATTATTCTTGAAAGCCATTCTCTGCAGGTTTCAGAAGTTGCATAATGATTAAAGGCTATATATTGTTCCTTTAGATTGTATGCTTCTGTTAGTTCCTTATCTATGCTTAGGATTATTTCAAGCAACTGATGATAGTCTATATATCTTTTAAGCTTTTTATTGTATCTTGCCTTGTTGAACGGAATATCATTGTAGTTTTTCAATATAAGGAAGTGAAACTTTTTGAGAAGATAATATTCAGTACTATCCTTTTGGTATCTTTTGCCTACTTTAATTCTGATATCATCTAGGACTTTATTGATATTTTTTTTGACATGAAATGAATCGCATAACAATACTGCCCCAGGGAAGTATTGATTTCTCTAAAAATCTGTACGTCTCATACATATCAATAGAGATATATTTGACTTTAGCGAGTTCTTTTTTATCGATTATCTGAGTATAACTTGACCAGGCCTTCTTGGTTCTTCCATCAATGATATCTACAATTTCCATGGTCTTAAAATTAAGAATAACACACATGTATCTGTTTTGTCCTTTATGTTTCCAGTGCTTCTCATCAATACATATAATCTCAGGTAAAGGCTGTCTACGCATCTGACCATACTTATCGAATATTTCAACGACTTTAGTAGGACTTGTGTTAAAGACTAGCAACCAGTGAAAAAGTAGTTGTAGGTTCTTTAAGTTTATTCATGATTTCCATTTCTGAGGTTTGAGATAATCTGCTGTGACTTTTCTCTGTAAAAGGGTTTTCCTCTGTCACCACCTTATTACATTGAGGACATACTAATCTTCTCTTTTTTTAGTATCAGGGAGGTATTTTTTTGCCTCTTATCATGTTATGTATGACTTTACATTTTCTATAGTCCTTAATATTCATTCTACTGCCGCATTCTGGACAGGATATAATGGTTCTCTTAAGCGTGATATAATAAATCACTTCTTTTTCATTGATTTCAGTCGTATGAGACTGTACAAAGGATTCATAATCCCCTAAAATAATTTTTAGATCATTATTCAATTTGTGATCTCCTTTCGCTTTGAGTTGATATGAGCAAATTTAAATCATACAATAAGATTAAAGAAGAAAAAACACTAGATGTATTAAAGAATCCTTTCTGTGTATATATTTCTGGTATTGATTCTCGTGGCAGTGTACAGGAAGTATCACGTAGTGATGTGAATATCTTAATGACAATTAATGTTCCTGAACATAAAGTATTATTGACTAGTATTCCTAGAGATGCTTATGTAACTTTAGCAGATGCTTCTCAGAAAGATAAACTCACACATTCTGGTTTAACAGGTACACAAAATACAGTAAAGACAGTAGAAAACTTCTTAGATGTAGATATTAGCTATTATGCAAGAGTTAACTTTGAATCATTAGTAGAAGTAGTAGATGCCCTAGGTGGTGTTGATGTTTATTCAGATAAAGACTTATCTGTATGGAATGGACAGCCTATTAAAGAAGGATGGAACCATATGGATGGTCAGATGGCTTTAGCCTTCTCTAGAGAAAAGACATGCCTATATATCTTAAAATCTATTGAAGGTACATTTGTGACTGATATGCCGATGAATGAAATGGCTAGAATTGCGAATGATCAGCTTAATACCAATGCTTCATGGTCATTCCAGTCTTCTATGGTAGCAGGTAATGGTTTGATGATGAAGGGTGGATATTATATGCCTGATACAAGACTTTATTACCTTATTCCTGATGAAAATAGCGTAGAACAGAATAAGCAGTATATTAAGAAAATGTTGAAGGGTGAAGAATTCACTGTAGAGTAAGCAGACGAAAGTCTGCTTCAGATTGTTGACAAATTAGATGAAAATATCAATTGGGCTATCCCAAATTGGTATTTTCATTTTTTGTTTGCTTGAAATATTCATATATCACTCTAAATATAAAAAAACGCAAGCATATTGGGGTTATATTAGCCCCATTCTTCGCTTGCACAATCCCAGTTTCTTGAGATTATGGCAGCTGAAAATGATCAGCGATTCATGCTGATTTTTCACTAGCCCTTTTAAACGCGTAAATCGCATGCCATGGTTTTCCTTGGCATCCGCAAACACACGTTCAATTGTTTCTTTTCTTTGTGGATAGACGATTTTCCATTCATCGGTCTGTCTTATATAATCTGCTTCTTCTCTATCAGATTCCCATACATGTCTTGTAATCGTTTTTTACATGTTTCTTTGATTGTGTACATTTTGATAGGAAAGGACATCCTTCACAGTCCTTTGGATTGCTTTCATAGACTCTGTATCCTTCTCTGTTGGTTGTTTTATAGTGAAGATCTTTTTCATTAGGACAGATATAGATATCTAAATATTCATCATATACATACTCATACTTTTTAAAGAATCCCTTTTTAGTCATTGGCCTCTTATATGGAAGAAATGGCGTTCTATCACTTGATAGTATCTGGTGACAGATTGGTGATGTATTGAATCCTGCATCAAGGCACACGTTTTTAATGCCTTCATATTTCTGGATAAGTTCATTGTATATTTCTGAGAATATTGCACTGTCATGCATGTTTCCTGGTGCTACCTTATTAAAGAGAACATAGCCATATCTGTCACATATTGTCATATGTGAATAGGCAAAGCACTTCTGCTTCTCACCCTTATGGAACAGACCGCATTCCGGTTCTGTAGTGCTTTCCTTTGATATGCTTTGTTTTCTTTAATTCAATTTCTTCTCCAGTCTCTTCATCAAATGCATATTCTTTCTTGTCTAATGATTCAAATGGTTTTTTGCCATTTTCTGCTCTTTTCATTGATTTCTTCAAGTAACTCTTTTTCGTATGCCTTAGCTACAATCTCTACTTCCTTATCTGTAGAATAGTTTGGAACTTTTCTAGAATTCGCGTTGGTCTTTTCTATGTGTGCCATCACCAAAGACAGTAGTGGTATTGTCACATAGAAAGACCTCAAATCATATAGATTCTGCGACAGTTAACCAAACTGTAATACGTGGATTGGGACCAAAAAGTTAATGGTTCGTCGACAGCCCTATAATCTGTGCACTTGGATCATTGCTTTCATTATTCTTACTAAATCGCGACTTTCAGTAAGAACTCACAATGCCATAAAGTAATTATCTTAGATAGCTGAACCTGTACTATTAATTTGAAGTCCATCTATGCCTTCGATGTTGGGGTGTTTTGTCTTTTTAACAGCACTTCATTTCCTTTCTCTCAAGTTTAAAAACATCAGTAAAGATTGTTATGAGATATGACCTGTCTCTATTCCCCATACAAAACATGCAAGCTCTCTTGCGACTGCTGTAATTGCGATATTTCTTTTAACTCCTCTAAAAATCATACGATGATATTTCTTCTGTAATCTAATAACTGCCTTGTCTGCATAATCTATAACCTTTACATCCTGATCTTTCTGTTTTGATTTCACTTTTTTGCCTTTTTTGCCTATAGTCCCTCTTACAAGTACCTGAGCAGCTTCTATGAGAGTCGTTCTAATCATACTGTTTCCTTGCTTGGTGATGCTCAGCCTATGATAAGATTCACCGCTTGAATCTTCACCTGGTGTAAGACCGCAATAAGACGCAAAGGCATTGGCAGTAGGAAATCTATCAAAATCAGATGTTTCAGCATGCATGGTCATAGCTGCAGCAGTAGTATCAATACCCTTGATACAGCGCAATTGACCTATCTTCTCATTGTATGTTTCCTTCTGAGATAATTCTTCCAATCTATATTTAAATCTTTCTATCTTTTCAGTTAGGATTTCAAGCTGTGATAGATATTCATCAAGTATTTCTCTATACATATCACTTAGTTCAAGTTCCTTAAGCCACTTAATATGAGCTGGAATCCATTTTGATTTGCCAGGATAATGATGACCGAATCTCAAGAGGAATGCATTAATATGTTTGCTTAACTTTTTAGTTCAATCTTAAAGTCATGCATCATTCTTATGTATTCTTTGATTTCTACATCTTCATCTGTTGGAACATAAACTGACTTATAAGTTCCGTTAGCTAGGTTAGTTGCAATATTTTTTGCATCTCTTCTATCATTCTTCACCACTTTTTTTTTTTGCAGAACGGTGCATAGTTGATGGTGCAAGAATATCACATTCAATACCTTTTTCAGCTAACTGCCAGTAAAGAGAATAGCCAAGGCATCCTGCTTCATAGCCTGTCTTGATCTGAACATCATCACTGTCAACTGATTTCTTGGCGTTCTCAATGAACTTGATGATAAGACTTACATCTGCAGGAATCTTAGTTTCACCAATAATCTCACCAGTTTCTTTCAATAATGCACATAAACTATATGTCTTCTTATGGACATCCATTCCAATATAAATTATACTTTTCATAGTGACCTCCTATTCTTCCATCAGATAAAGATTATCATCGATATTTGCGAGAAGCTGTCCATCAAATGTCTCTATGACCATGCATTTAGTCTTTCCTGCAAAAAATCTTCTGTCTCCATTTTTCGGTCACAGGAAAATAGAATTTACTCTGGAATCTAATGCAGTGGCCACTATCAATGGTTCTAGTTGAAAGTACTGCAAGAGTACGATTGATTTTCTCCATAGATGGTTGCTTCTCATATACCGATTTGGTACTATTAAGGCGTAGAGCGAACTGATTATTGTATTTTTTTATGTAGGAGTTTAAAAAATACATTGGCTTCCTCTATATTGGTGATATGAGCGTGCCTTAGTTCGACTGGTAATCGTGACTGGAGCGTCTGGTTGAGTCTTTCGACTCTGCCTTTTTGCTTGGGGGCACGCTCGTAGTTTTTATTTCAATTCCCAGATTATGACAGGCATAAGAGAACTGAGTGAATGTATCCTCAGCATCTGAAGGCTTGTCTTTTCTTTTGTATTCAAATACAGTGCGTCTGTCCGTATAAAACATTGCAGGAATGCCATGATTAATAAGAATCTGATAAAGAACCTCATAATACCCTTTAAGTGTCTCCTGACGGTCAAAATAGGCTCCTACAACCTTTCCGTCTGCATCATCAATCGCAACATGAAGATGCCACACTTCTCCTTCAATCCAATGGAATGATGATGCATCCATCTGTATCATCTCACCTGCATACTTTGATCTAGGGCGTCTTGGATGTGCATCCTGTTCATCAAGTATAATGATTGATTCCTTTATCTCATTCCTAACCTTTTTCAGAAGCAGTGTCATTCATTCTTTCTTTAAGTTTTTTCTTCAAGGCTTTCTTTGTTTTCTTCTAGCCTTTGGAGAGAGCACATCCTCAGCTCTCATCCAGTTGTTGAGTGTAGTATCACTTATCTTCATACCGATGTCACTTTCTACAATTTCACAGAAGTGAGTGAAGTTTGCATCAGAGAAATCATTGATATAAAGAGATGATCTTATTCTTTATGTCCAAAGGAACTGTAGAAGCAGGCAGTCTTCCACGGTTGCCATGCACGAAACCCTTCTTTCCCTGTTCTTTATATTTAATGATAAGTCTATTGATGGTTCTTACAGTACAACCAAGCTTAGTAATTTGCTCTCTTCTTGTTTCCATTTGTGTCTACAAGCTTCTTGATTATTTCATATTTATTCTGCTCATTCATTCTCAATTCAACCTTTCTCATAATAACCTCCCATGGAGGTTATAGTTTAACACAAAAGTTGATAATGTCCCAATTGGGACATTATCAACTTGATACATTGAGACATTATCACATTGGAATCAGACAGATTAATCCTAAAAAGATGTATATATTGACTTTACTTTGATTCTAAACTATAATGAAGACGAAAAGAGGAACAGCCAGTAAGCGGTTGTCCTTGGTTTAAGTTGAGAAAATAACTACCTCAAACTTTGCCAGAGATTGAGGTAGTTATTTTTTGCATTCTTATCAATGATGACAAGAAGCAATCTGATCACAATACTGATATGATAAATTTTTAAAAAAGATAACTGATACAAATTATTGTTATGATGATGCATCTTAAATAAGTGGTATATATTAATGTTTCTCTCATTTTTTTCTATTTGTTTGTGTAAAGAACTTTTTATGTTAACATGACGATGTAAGGAATTTCATTGTAGAAGGAGAATAAGAAATGGGAAGTGTATTAGATAATATTACTGTGCTATATGATCAGTTATTTGATGCTGAAAAGAAGATTGCGAAGTATATATTAAATAATCCAAAAAGAAGTCGTAGATATGACTGTATCTGAACTTGCAGAAACAAGTGATGTGTCTATTGCATCTGTATCTAGATTTTGTCGTAAGGTAGGTTTAAAGGTTTTTGCCCAGTTAAAGATCTCTTTTAGCACAGGAATTAGTGGATACACATAAGAGTGGTGAAGTATCTAATGAAATATCAGTAGAGGATATACCACAATCATTACAGAATATTCTTGCGAATAAGATTACTGAACTCAAACAGACAGTAAATCAGATCAATACAGACGAATTTAAAGCGATTTTAGAGGGTATTAGAGATGCTTCTAGGTACAGGTAGTAGCGGTAGGAAATACGATTCCTGTGGCTATTGATGCGACTTTTAAGTTTAATGAATTAGGTATACCTACAACTGCAGGTACTATATGGGAAACACAGTTATCTTATTCTTTTTACTTTAGGTAAAAGGAGATGTACTTATTGCAATTAGTAACTCTGGTGAATCAGATAAAGTATTAGAAGCAGTTAAGATAGCCAATAAGAATGGGGCTATGACTTTAGGTATTACTAATAGTGCTCATTCTGCCATCGGGGAAGAAGTACAATATCATATTACAACTGCAACAAGAGAAAAACTTTTCTTGATGAGTTCTGTTTTTCTAGAGTTTCTGCAATGACTGTTATAGAGATTATATTCTTATTCTTAACAGTGATGGTAGAGAATGCACATAAGTCTATGATCCAGTGTGAAGAGATGTTTGCGGTAGATAAGAGATAATATATTAGTATAGTGACCGATAACAGAAAAAGTATGACAAAGATGTTTTTACACCTAATTGTCATACTTTTTAGTATTAATCAAAGTAAATTATTTACATGAAATCTATTGACAAAGAAAGCATTTACATCATATAATAGCGTAATAAAAAAGATTTTTTATGGAAAAAAGGAGACCATGTAAATGATTTACACAATTACTTTTAATCCTGCATTAGATTATGTTATTACAGTTGATCATTTCCAACAGGGATTAGTCAACAGAGTATGTGAAGAACATATCTTCTGTGGAGGTAAGGGCATTAATGTTTCCGCAATTCTTAAAGAGTTAGGTTATGAATCTGAAGCTTTAGGTTTTGTAGCTGGTTTTACTGGTGATGAAATTGTACGTCGTGCTAAGAGTGAGTATGATATCAAGACTGATTTCATCAAGGTAGAAAAAGGTATGTCACGTATTAATGTAAAAAGATGCGTAGTGATGAAGAAACAGAAATCAATGGTATAGGACCTCAAATCACTGATGAAGATGTAGAAAAGTTATTCAAAAAGCTTTTGATACATTAAAAGAAGGTGATGTATTAGTTCTTTCTGGTTCTATTCCTAAATGCATTAGTCCTAGAATTTATGAAGAAATTCTAGAAAGATTACAGAACAAGGGTATCTTGTTTGTAGTAGATGCAACTGGACAACTATTAGTTAATGTATTAGCTTATCATCCATTCTTGATTAAGCCTAATAATCATGAAATTGAAGAAATCTTTGATGTTAAGTTAGAAACTGAAGAAGATCTAGTGATGTATGCAAATAAGCTACAGGAAATGGGTGCTTGTAATGTATTGATTTCACTAGCTGGTGATGGTTCTTTATTAGTAGATGAAAAAGGTAATACCCATCGTTTAGGTGTATGTAAGGGTACAGTAAAGAATTCTGTAGGTGCTGGTGATTCTATGGTAGCTGGTTTTGTAGCTGGTTATTTAAATAATGGAGATTATGATGAAGCTTTTTAGCACTTGGTACTGCATGTGGTGGAGCAACAGCATTCTCATATTCACTTGCGAAAAGAGACTTCATTGATGAATGTCTCACACAATTAAAGGGAGAATAAACAATATGAAAATTACTGAGTTATTGGACTTAAAAGGGCATTGAATTAAATGTCTCAGTCAGTTCAAAAGATGAAGCAATTAACAAGTTTATTGATTTAATGTGTGCAACTGGAAAGATCTCAGACAAGGATGCATACAAAGAAGGTATTTTAGCCCGTGAAGCATTGACTTCTACTGTATTGGTGAAGGAATTGCGTTCCTCATGCTCAGGTTGGGGCAGTTAAAGCACCAGGGTTAGCATTACCTATGACTGTGCCTGATGGTGTTGATTATGAATCATTAGATGGTCAGCCTGCTCACTTATTCTTTATGATTGCGGCTCCAGCTGATGGAGGAAAGCACTCATTTACAGGCATTAGCTAAATTATCTGCGTTATTAATGGATGAAGGTTTCCGTAAAAAGACTTATTAAATGCGAAGACACCAAAGAAGAATTCTTAAGCATGATCGATAAAGAAGGAAGCAGAAAAAGATGCTGAAGAAGCAAAAGAAGCAGAAGCACCAGTTACTACTGGATATAAAGTATTAGCTGTTACTGCCTGCCCTACAGGTATTGCGCATACTTTCATGGGTTTTTGAAAACTTAACTAAGGCTGGTGAAAAGCTTTTATCCATTAAAGGCTGAAACAAACGGTTCTGAAGGTATCGGAAATGCCTTAACTGCAGATGAAATTAAAGCATGTGATGGTATTATCGTTGCAGCAGATAAGAACGTAGAAATGGCTCGTTTTGATGGTAAGCCAGTATTAATCGTTCCAGTCACTGAAGGAATCCGTCATCCTGAAGAATTAATTAATAAGATTAAAAATGGTGAAGCACCTATCTATCATGCAAGTGCTGATATAAAAGAAGCGTATCAAGTGAAAGTGCTGGTAGAAGCTTCTATAAGCATAATGAATGGTGTAAAGTCATATGTTACCATTCGTTGTTGCGGGTGGTATCATGATTGCCATCTCATTCTTAGTAGATGATAAGAGTGCAGGGGCTAAGTTTGGTTCTTCTACGCCTCTTCTTTGCTTGGTTTAATAACATGGGTAACGTATCATTTGGTATGATGTTACCAATCCTTTCTGGATTTATCGCCATGTCTATTGCGGACCGTCCTGGTTTAGGCGTAGGTTTTGCAGGCGGTTTACTTGCGAAATCTGGTGCTACATTCTTAGATCCTAGTGCGGCTAAAGTAGGCTGCAACACCTGGTTTCTTAGGTGCATTATTATATGGTTTGTTGCTGGTTATATCGTTC
>VOFC01005572.1_pt1 | contig 29273 bp, 50 predicted proteins | sample 5384161 | NCBI WGS metagenome assembly VOFC01 (sample SAMN12384722, study PRJNA508395) | human gut metagenome | isolation source: healthy gut B | host: Homo sapiens | reverse complement strand
AAAGTTCTCCTAAAAAAAGAAATATTTAATATAATTGAAGACAATATAAATATTCCAGTACTAAATACTAGTGTTATAAATAAATATAAAAATAATGTAACATTAAATACAGTTAATGATATCTTAACTAGTCTCTTAAAGAAATGTAATTATGATATAAAGAAAGTGAGACAAGTATTATTGCAATAGATGATATAGATAACATAACAATATTAGATCAAAACGATGCTAGATTATTTGGTGAATATCAAACAGATCTAATTAGATTAATTAATGGTCTACCATTTACTATAGAAATAGATGGTGATAGTTACACAATAGATACTAGTAAAATGCTTGTAGTTCTAATGGGAGATTTCATGAAATATGAAGAAGAAATACCTACAATTAAAGGCTTTTTCCTAATACTTCAAATAATCAAAGTAAGCAATTGACAAGAATTTATTATCTTAATGAAGGTCTACTAGAAGATTTAGTTATATCTATTCAGAATATTATTGAATTAGATAAGCCTACTACTAAAGAATATATTGCAAATATAAATAAAGATGAAGATAATTTTTAAATATTTCTAAGAAATTTCTAGAAAGTTTAAATATTAGGTTAACTGTAGAAGAAACTGCTATTAAGAGAATATCTGAAGTTATAGAGAAGAATGGTTATACTGAAGGTCAAATTAATGAAATAATAGATAAGGCTTTAGCATTAGCGGCTTTTTGAAATTGCTACTAATCCAAATACTTACGAAGAACTTATTATTAGTGAAGATACTATTAGTGATAATAGTAAATATAAATTAATTAAGAGAAAGAAATAATTTCTCTTTTTTTTTATATCCCCTTAAGCCTGTAGTCTTAAGGGTATAAGTGAGCCTAAGGTCTCACTTATGAAAATATTTATTATCATCTTTATCTCAGTATTAAAATATTTTGCTTATATATAATAGTTATAGTATAATGTACAATTATTGTCAAATAATAATATATCTATTGAATATAAAATATACCTACCTATGATATAATTAAGATACCTAGAGGGATACGACATCTTTAGTATAAAAACCGACTAAAGATATTAAACGGGGAGCTAATATAGTTTATGTGTTGAATACCTATCATTGATAGATCCTAATTAGACTATTGTGCTGACCCACCTGTGACTTACGCCGCGGGTTTTATCTTACAGAGTCGGTCCATCTGGGTCTTTTTTTATTCTTAAATTATGATATACTAATATACGTGAGGTGTAATAATATGAAGGAAATAAAAATAAAAACAATATATACTCCTGATAATGTAAAAAAATTTCTTGAAGTATATTATTTTGAAAAAGTAAAAGTACCAAGATTAATAATAAATATTTTAATACTATTAGTAATTATCTATTTTCTTCACCAAAGATAATAGAGTATTACTAGATTATACAACATTTATATTTTGTTTATTTGGGGTTATAGAACTAAATACCACTATGTTACCAAAATTAAATTATCATAAATTAGAAAAAAGCTAAAGATAGTGTCTTAAATACCAAGATAGAATATCTATTTAAAAAAGAATAACTTCAAACTAAGCTCTAATAAAGATGAATATATAGACTATAGTTCATTATATAAAGTATTAGAAACAAAAAAGCATATTATTTATACATAAATAAATCTAGAGCATTAATCGTAGATAAAAAAGATATGTCAGATAGTGATATTACTAATCTTACTAATACTTTAAAAGAAAAAGTACCAAGATATAAGGAAAAATAATATGTTTGAAAGAGAAATAAATCTAATTGGTGAAGATAATTATCTTAAACTAAAAAATAGTAATATCTTAGTAATAGGAGTAGGTGGAGTAGGTGGTTATGCTGTCGAGACACTAATAAGAAGTGGTATAGAAAACACATTACACTAGTAGATTATGATAATATTGATATATCAAATATCAATAGACAAGTAATAGCCCTATCTTCAAATATTGGTAATAGTAAGGTAGAAGAATTTAAAAAAAAGAATACTAAGTATAAATAGTAATGTCAAAGTAAAAATAATTAAAGAAAAAAACTAAATGAAGATAATATAGATTTATTATTTGAAGAAGATTATGACTACATAATAGATGCTTGTGATACCATGATAGTAAAGAAATTATTAATAAAGATGTGTCATAAGAAACATATAAATCTAATAACTGTCTGTGGTATGGGTAAGAAATTAGATCCCACTAAAGTAAAAATAAGTAGATATTAGAGATACAAATTATGATCCACTAGCTAAAGCCTTAAGAAAATATGTCAAAGACGAAAAATTTAGAGATAAAGTAATATGTATATCAAGTACCGAAGAACCTATAAAAACAAATAAAACCATGGTTACATCAATGATGATGGTACCAAGTACTGCTGGTATATATGCAGCATCTATGTAATAAATAGTATTATAAAAAGAGAATAAATAATATTTTTATTCTCTTTTTACATAGTATCTAGTTTATCCATAATATCTTTTAATATTTTTTCGTTCTTATTCTCTTTAGATGATAATATTTTTACCAAGTAATACATCAGGTAAATACTGCTGCCTTACATAATCATTTTATAAAGATGCGGATATTTATAATCATTAGAAGGATTTCTTAAATGTTTAGGAACATCACCAACATTACCGCTTTCTAACATCATTTAAAAGCTCATCAATCGCAGCTTCCACTATTACTTTTAGGAGATAAAGCAAGTTCAATAACAATTTCTGCAAGAGGAATTCTAGCCTCAGGGTAGTCCTAGTCTTAAAGCACTATTAATCGCGGCATCCACTCTTGGTCCCATACTAGGATTAGCAAGACCAATATCTTCATAGACAATAACAGATAATCTTCTTACAATAATATCTAAATCTTCAGCCTCAAGTAATCTAGCCAAATAATGAAGACTAGCATTAACATCACTACCTCTAATCGATTTTTGAAAGGCTGAGATAATATTATAATAATTATCACCATTCTTATCAATAAATAAATTAGGTTTATTGTTAATCTTTTTAATTAAATCTATGTCTACAACTTTATTACTACTATAATAGGCTATTTCAAGAATATTATAAGCAAATCTTAAGTCTCCTGAAGAAATACCCGCTAGATAATTAATGGTTTCTTCATCCATACTAATATCCTCTAAAATATTAGATTTAATAGCCCTATTAATACCTTCTTTAATATTATCAATACTAAGTTCTTTTTAATTCAAATAACTGGCATCTACTTCTAATCGCAGGATTAATAGCATGATATGGATTAGCAGTAGTCATACCAATCAAAGTAATAAGACCAGACTCTAAATAAGGCAGCAATATATCCTGCTTATCCTTATTTAATCTATGTATCTCATCCACTAGTAAAATCATCCCATTATATAATTTAGCCTTCTTCAATAACAACATCAAAATCCTTCTTATTATTAATAACAGCATTAAGTGATCTATAATTCATTCCCATTTCATTAGCAATCGCAGTCGCTATACTAGTCTTACCAATACCAGGATGACCATATAATATCATAGAAAACAATTTCTTATTCTTAACTAAATTATAAATAATCTTATCCCTGCCCACTAAATGTTCTTGACCAATAATATCATTAATACATTTCGGTCTTAATTTTACTGATAATAATTCTTCCATAACATCACCTAAACATATTAATTATATCATTTTAAAGTATTATTGACAATAAATATATTCTGTTATATAATATAAAACTACTGAAAGGGGAATATTATATGTCAGAAACAACACTTAAATTATTAGAATTAATAAAAGAAGGAAAAAAAGTTAAATGAAATATGCACTGAACTTAATAAAACACCTAAAACAAATATTTAATCATTTAACACTATTAAAAAACAAGGGTTATTTATTTAATAGAAAATATTACTATTTTGGAGGAGAAATATCATATATACCACAAGTAGACTATTTATATTCAAATGTTAAACCAGAAACATATCTAACTACTTCACAAAATTGTAATAGAGTAAAGGCTGTAGTTATATCAGATACTCATATAGGAAGTAAATATGAAAGACTAGATTTATTAAATGAAATATATAACTATTGTACTAAAATGGAATATATACAATATTTCACTGTGGTGATATAATAGATAATTCTGTATCAGATGAACAAGTTCCAAGATTAGAAAGGGCAGAATATCTATTAAAAAATTATCCATTTGATAAGAATATACTAACATTTACCATACTTGGTAATCATGACGTAGCTTTTATTAAAAGAAACAAAGCAAAAATATAGCTGCAATGTTAGAGAATTATCGTCATGATATAGTAAATATTGGTTATATGCAAGATATATTAAAAATAAAAGAGGATTCTATAACATTGTATCATCCATTTACTATAAATTCATATCTTTGTGAAAAATGCAGTCAAAGTAGTCTAATACTTCAAGGACATTCACATAAATTTAAAATAGAAAATAATCCTTTATCAAACAATCTACACATAGTTGTACCACCACTAAGTGATATACCAGTAAATGATTATAGTTATCCTAGTGCATTAGAATTAGATATCCATTTTGATGATGGAAATATTATTAATGTAACTACAAAACAATTAATTTATATAATAATAGTTTTGTTACAATAAATGAACTACAAAAATTCTATCAAGAAAAAAGTTAAAACTATATAAACTGTTACTGGTAAATAATAAATAAGAAAGTTAAAATAAATAATAATTAAAGTAAATAGAATTGAAACTATTTACTTTTTTTTTGATATAATTTATATGAAAGTAGTGAGTATATGAAGTATAGTTTTGATAGTAAAACAAGAGTATTGATAATATTATTATCTATGTTTATTGAGCAGTCTTTGGTTATATATATGAAGTAATCTTTTATAAAATAGATACAGGTTATTTTATTAACCGTGGTACTACATTTAGGCCATGGATACCAATATATGCTTATGGTACTTTATTAATATATTTAACCACTAATAAAGTAAAAGATAAACCTATATATGTATTCTTAATTAGTGCTCTAGTGAGTGGTATATTAGAATATACTATTGGTTATACATTATATCACATAAGTGGTACAAGACTATGGAACTATAATACTGGAGATATTAAACTTTGGTAATATAAATGGTTTTGTCTGTCTAAGATCAGTATTATTCTTTTTGGTATAGCAGGATTATTTCTAATGTATCTAGTAATACACCATGCATAGAAAGACTTGCTCTTAATATATCCAAGAAGAAGTTTAGTATTATCAGTATAGGATCATTCTCTATGTTTTATGCTGATACTATATATAATCATATACTAATCAAAATAATAAATTATCTAAAATAAGAAAGTAAGTGATATCTTGATAAATATAGATAAGTTAAATATAAAAAATAAAAAACTATTATCAGACTATATAATAGAATTAAAAACAATTAAACAAAGAGATAAAAGATACAACAGTAAATTCATATAGTGAAGATATATATAAATATTTAGAATATATGGAAAGTAAAAATATATCTAGTGCTTTAGATATAAGTTATAATAATTTATTAGATTATTTAAAATACTTAGATGATAATAAATATGAAGTATCTTCAGTAGCTAGAAAAATAGTATCTATAAAAGCCTTTCATAAGTATTTAAGCGAAAACTATAATGTAGTAGATATAAGTACCAAGATAAATACTCCTAAATTCTATAGAAAACTACCTAATATATTAACTATTGAAGAAGTAGATAATCTTTTAGATATAAAAAAGTTAGATACTCCCTTTGATTACCGAAAATAAGGCTATGTTAGAACTAATGTATTCCTCAGGACTTAGAGTAAGTGAATTAATTAATCTAGAACTTAGTGATATAGATTTAAATAATAACTATGTAAGATGTTTTTGGCAAAGGAAGCAAAGAAAGAATTGTACCAGTAGGAGAATACTCCTCTAAATATTTAAGTATCTATATTAATGAATACCGAGATAGTATGAAGAAGGGTTATTATACTGAGAGATATTTCTTAATAATCATGGCAAAGAAATGACTAGACAAGGTTTTTTAAGATTATTAAGAAAATTGCTAAAGATAAAGATATTAATAAGAATATAACTCCTCATATGTTAAGACATTCCTTTGCTACTCATCTACTAAATAATGGGGACCGATCTAAGAACAATACAAGAGATGTTAGGACATTCTAGTATCTCTACTACACAAATATCTACAAATGTAACAAATGACATATTAAAAAGAAAACTATGATTTATATAAAAGAAGGGACTGATTACAATGAAATTAAATAAATTAATGTTTAGAGAATATGATATAAGAGGAATATGGAATGAAGATATAACCGAAGAAATATCTTATTATATTGGTAGAGCATATGCCACTAAATTATTAAGTTTAAAGAAAAAATAAAATGATTGTCGGCTACGACAATAGATTAAGTTCTCCTATTATCGAGAAGAATCTAGTAAAAAGGACTTACTGATGGTGGTGTAGATGTAGTAAGACTAGGTCTAGTTACCACACCAATGTACTACTATGCATGGGATAAATTAAATATTCACTGTGGTATAATGATAACAGCCTCACATAACCCAAAAGAATATAATGGCTTTAAAATGTCATATAATGGCATTCATAACTGTTTTGGTAACGAAGTAGCAGAATTATACTATATAATACTAAATGGCATTTATAGCAAAGGAAATGGCTCTATAACTGATGCTAATATAAAAAGAAGATTATATTAAGATGATAAATAGTCATATTAATATGGGTAGTAATAAATTAAAAGTAATATATGATTGTGGTAATGGTACTACATCTATCGTAGCCAAAGATATCTTTGTAAGTAATGATAATATAGAGTATATACCATTATTTGCTGAATCAGATGGGACATTCCCTAATCACCATCCTGACCCAGCAGTAGAATCCAATCTTACAATTCTAAAAGAAAAAAGTAAAGAATTAAATGCTGACTGTGGCATAGCCTTTGATGGTGATGGTGATAGAGTAGGAGTAGTCAATGAAAAAGGTGAGTTTGTTTCAATAGATAAATTTATGGTCATAATATGGCGTGATATTTATAATAAAATAGATAAAAAGAAGGCTTCTATGACGTAAAATGTTCTAAGGTAGTAAGTGATGAAATGATAAAACTAGGGCTTAAACCGATTGAAGTAAGAACAGGTAACTTTATACTAAAAAAATATCAGTAGATAATAATTACCCATTCGGTGGAGAATTATCAGGACACTTATATTTTAGAGATAAATTTATCGGTACAGATGATGGTATATATGCTGGATTAAGATTAGTAGAAATACTATCACATAATCCTAAAAAAAGTAAGTAAAACTTTCTTGAAGGTATAACTAAGTATTATAATTATCCTGAAGGAAAGTTTACAGTCGAAGACTCTAAGAAAGATATTATTGTAAGTAGAGTAGAGGAGTACTGTAAGGAAAAAAGGCTATAATTATTCTAAAATAGATGGTATTAAAGTACTATATGATGATGGCTTTGCCTTAGTCAGAAAATCTAATACAGGTCCTAATATAACTACTAGATACGAATCATCTGATAAAGAAAAAACTAGAACTAATAAAACAAGAATTTGATAGTTTAATTATTAAGTATAGTAAAGAATAGAATAAATGAATAAAAGAATAGAGTAGAGTACCCTATTCTTTTTTATTATTAAAATAAATCTTTAGAACTATTGTTATTCTTTTTACATGACTTACAATCATCTTTATGACATTCACAAGTAGTATCGTCATGTGTTTCGTCATCTTTATGACAATTACAGTCAAAAAGTATTAGACTTATCTAATTTATTATTAGTTTTAGATTTCTTATCTTTTTTTTCTCATTTTAATTACCTCCATTAATATTATTAACAATAGGTAATATATTTATTCTTTAATTACTTAATATGAAAAAATTGGCATATTGTTCTTCTATTTATAGAAGTTAACATAATATTGATTATAGAACTAAGATATTTTATTAAAAAGATGATTAGTTGTTAAGCTAAAATTACCAATAAAAAATATACTTATTTTATATAATAATAAATTATCTCTAAATATCTATATTATTTAATTATAATTTTATTTATATTAATATTATTCTACATATATTTATCTTTTTATGTATATAATAAAATTAACTACAATTATTATTTATAGTTAATTTTAAATGTATAATCGTTTATCTAAATGATTTTAAACTCTTTAGAATTATCATTTGATTTTATTCTATTACTTCCCTATTTTTTAGTTAAAATTAAAGTAGGGGACTTATTATTCATTTTCAGGATGGTTTCCTTGTTCGAATCTTATATACTTTGAATCGACTATATTATTTTTAAACCATTCTTGTTCTTCTTTACTATTGTTTACTAATCCAACAACAACAACCATATCTTTTTTCATCATAGTTATAACTGTAATTGTTATATATGGATGCGCCATTATTATTAAAATAGTAGATTATTTTATTGTTAATATCATTTAATTCTTCAATACTTACATTACCTACTCTATTATCTGTTTCCACTTTACTACCACATCCAGTAAGTGTTAATGTCATAAGAGTACATACTAAAACTGCAAAAATGTTTTTTTCATAAGTTTAATCATCTCCCGTATAATTATAATATCTTAGTTAAAACTTTTGAGCCATAATCTCAGCAATTTTATCTAAAACTTCACTAGCATTTCGCTCATCAATCTTAGTATAACCAAGTTCTCTTAATGCTTGTATTTTAGCGGTATTTAATTCCTGCGTACGAGATAATTTTTCTTCTTTTTGAAATAGCATATTTTCCCATTTTTTATGTGATTCAGCAAGTCTTGTTCTTGATGCTCCCCATTACTATATAATGTCATCGCAGAGAACATAATACTTTCAAATACAAACTGATTATTCTCGTCAAATGCAAATTTATTTGGGTCAGTATAACCATAATTTTTTTTTTGAAGTATGCCAAAATATATTTTAATTCTTTGATAGCATCTAGATTTTCAATAAAGTGATGTAAGTAGGTAACTGTGGCTAATGCCTCCTTCTCTACCTTTATTTTCTAATAGAATATTCTTAGACATTAATGTAATATCATTTATTAATTCTATTTCTTCTTTCTTTAATCCTGTTAAATCAACACAAGTTTTTTTTTTCTTTTCTTCTTCTTTAGCACTATCAAATATTCTACTTCCTACTGTTTGTAAATATTCCTTATTTATTTCTAAAGCAAGTATTTCATCAGCGCTCTTTACATTTAATAATTCAAATAGTAGTTGACACTTTTCATTAGGTAATTTTGACAAGTCTGTACTATCTAGATAATTGTAAACCATTTGTCTAGATACTCCTAGATACTTAGCCAAGTTAACTTTGGAAATATTTGCTTTTTTTTAATATTAAATTTATTTTTCTACAACATTCATAATTATGTAAAAGCCTCCTATTGTTACCTATATATATTGTAACATTATTACTAAAAATATGTCAAGTAATTTGTCTAATTTAAAAAATTACCAATTACTATTGATAACTTAAATATATATCTATGGCTTCTATATTATAGATATGTAGATATATTTATTTGAGACAATACTTTGGCTCAAATAAACACTCTAGAGCCTTAGATCTCAGAGTGCATATAATAAATAATATTATTTTACTTCTTTAATAATTCCTCCACCTAGACAGATATCACCATCATATAATACACAGAACTGTCCAGGAGTAACAGCCTTAGACTTTTACATAATTAAGTCTAAGCATATTGTTATCTAAATATTCAACCTCGGTATTAATATCGGGCTGTCTATATCTAAATTTACAAGTACATTTATTAGGTCTTTCATCAGTTAAAAAAGTTAAAATCTTCAATAACAGCGGTATTAGAAAATAAATACTTATTCTCATCACCAATAGCAATATATAGAATATTCTTATCTAAATCTTTCTTCACTACAAACATTCTATCTTCAAGTACCACCTATATTTAAACCTCTTCTTTTGACCAATAGTATAATACATAAGACCAATATGTTTACCAAGTACTTCACCAGTATCAATATTTACAATATCACCAGGAGTATTAGGTAAATAATTCTCTAAAAACTGTGTAAAGTTTCTTTCACCAATAAAACATATACCCGTAGAATCTTTCTTCTTTGCAGTAATCAAATCATACTCTTCAGCAATCTTTCTAACTTCAGGCTTTTTCTATATCTCCAAGAGGAAATAAAACATTCTTAAAGATATCTCTATTAACATAAGCTAAGAAATAAGACTGATCTTTATTCTTATCTTTAGCCTTAGCAAGTTTACCATCTATTAACTTAGCATAGTGCCCAGTAGCTATATAATCCGCTCCTAGTTCTTTAGCTTTTTTCTTAACAAATAAATCAAACTTAATATACTTATTACACATAACATCAGGATTTGGAGTTCTTCCCTTCTTAAGTTCATCTAGGAAATAAGTAAAGACAAAGTCCCAGTACTCTTTTAACAAAAGTCTACTCTATGTAATGGAATACCAATTTTATTACAGACCTCTAATGCATCATTATAATCTAGTTCTTGAGGACATATGTCATTATCTAAATTAGGATTACCTAAATAATCATTATTTATAGTACTATCCCAATTTCTCATAAATAAACCTATTACATTATATCCCTGTTTCTTTAATATAATAGCGGCAACTGAACTATCTACTCCTCCAGACATACCTATTACTACTGATTTCATTTAATACACTCTTCAGTTAGTAATTATATCATATTTTATAGTTTAAATAAATAGTTTTATTATTACTTTTAATAGAGAAGGTAATAAATAAGCTTCACATAATGAAGATACTAGACATAGTATAATACATATACCAAAAACTAGAACATATTTCTTGAAGAACTTTACCTAGATTTACTGTTTTATCTTTAAGAAATATCATTTTAAATAAATACTTAGAAAATAGTAGTGTATATACTCCCAGTATAAAGGATTATAAGTATATTAATTAACTGACTTGGTATTACATATATTAATGAGGATAATATTCCTTTTATATTTATATACTAAGATAAAGGAAGATATTGAAAAACCTATAGTAAAACTTTTCATATATATAAAGAAGATATTAAAAGATAACTCCTATTATAGACATACCAAGTATCCAAGATAATATTATAAGTATCATACCTTCAATTAAACTATTTTTTAAAGAATTAAGATTATTAATATTATTAGTATTAATATTAGCCATAAAAAGTACTAATCTCATTAATAACTTCTGACTTATCATTTTCATTTAGGACCATTAAGAAAAAGAGATCCTGATATTATTCCAAGTACCACTATAAATATTACAAAATAAATTTACTTTCTTATTAGGTAAAATTAGAGCAAGTCCACTATTTAATTTCTTATTCATTTCTTATCACCAATAAAAAAAAAGTATATTAATTAATAGTTGAAAATATTCTTAATATTTAGTATAATTAAATAGAGGTGTATAAATACTATGAGTAAGAAAAAGAAAAAAGTCAAAAAATATCGGCTCTAAGATATTTGCTTATGTAATGCTTGCCCTAGCGGTAGTATCTGCATTAACATCAATAATAGCATATGCACTAGCCTAAACTAAGTGCTTTTTTATTTTATCAATTAAAAAGTATACCTAAAATAGTATACTTATTTTTATTTAATAAATAGAAATAATAATAACATAGATACAACAAAGCTAACTACTCCAAGAAGAATGTAAGAGACAAAAACCAGCATTATTCTTTTTATTACTTTGAAAAGTTTCTTTCTTCTTAGATTTAGTATCTACTATATCTCTTGTCATACTATTAAATGTTTCAGTTTCTATTTCTACTGTTTTTATCAAGTTTAGGTTCTTCATTCTTACCTACGACAGAAATTAATACTAGGAGTCTCTACCATATCATAACTATTAAAGTGATCACTTTGTTTAACTAATTCTAAAATAGTTTTATATTCTATTCTATTATTATATCTAGATACAAACCAATTAGTAAATGTCTTAAATGAATCATTATTTATTATATAAATATTACTATTTACTTTAATATTATTCTTAGTAAGAAAAAGCATAAGCATTATTAAAGATATTACCTAAGTATCCATCTAATCTTTGATATAATACTAAATCTTCAACTGTTCTTATTCTATCTAATATACCATCATAAAATATTATAAATACAAGAGTTACATTATAATTATCAATACTCTTATAATAATTAATAAGTTCTTCAGTAACACTCTCTCTAATGAATTTTTATTTAAATCATATGACTGATAGTTACCCTTTAATCTAAGAACAATATTAGTATCTGTATAATCAGTAAATGGAACTAGTATATAAAAAGCCATAACTTGGTGTACTTATATAATAAATATTATGTTTATTTAATTTATAAATTAGTGTCTCTTTCATAATCTCTCCTACTCTACTATATAAGTATAACATTCACAGTAACTTGTCATTACTTTTTTATAAATTTTATTTTTTTATATTCACTATAAGCCTTACTATGTAAGTCTTATTAGTGTTTATTTGAGCCAATATGTTATATTGTCTCAAATAAATATATCAGCCATATTTATCATATATAAGAGAGAACTATATATTTAAATTAAAACAAAAACTTAAAGAGCATAAATATTACTCCTATTACAAAAGAATAATAATAGATACTTCTTATTATTATACCTTCTAGCGGTCGGTAATAGTTCACAAAAAGATATTTGAGCATAATACCCGCAATTAAGGAGAATAATATGCCAAGTACTGTGTCATTAATAAAATTCTTTAAAAATATAAATGCTAAAAGAGCTCCTAGTGGTTTCAGATAAAGCGGATATTAAGGTAAAAATATAGCTCTTTTTCTACTACCAGTAGAATAATAAATAGGTACCGATATACTAATACCTTCAGGTATATTATGCATAACAATAGCTATTGCAAGAGATAGTCCTAATTTTAACATCACTTGAAGTAGCTACAAAGTGGCTATACCTTCAGGTAGGTTATGTAATATTATGGCAATCATTGATATTATACCTACTTTAAATAAGGATTTATCTTTAGTATCTTGAGGTGGTTTATCAGGTAGATAATAATCTATTATCATTGATATTACTATACCTAAAAGTAAACCTAAAAAACTAATTATTATAGTAGTTATTTTTTACTTAGATTATTACTAAGTAATACTAATGATTCCGGTACTAAATCAGTTACTGATACAGTTATCATAACACCGGCTGCAAAAAAGCAAGCGAAGCCATAACTATCTTATCATGATTTTTTCTTCTTTATAAATATTACTAGTACTCCAATCATTGTAGAAAATCCTGCGATAAAGTAAGTAAGAATGCTAAAAAGGGTATTATTCATTGTATCACCTATTTAAATATATGAAAAAAAATACTATCTATACTAGTATTTACTAAATAAAATATAATGTATAAGAATATATTATTGTCATATAATATTAATGCAAATAAAATAATATTTGCATATTTTTATAGTCATATTGACTTTTTATGCAAAATATAGTATATTATTATTGCATTTGAAAGAGTGCATTAATATGTAAATGTTTAGCCGCTTATGGATGGTGCGGGTTATAAATGATTCCAATTGCGAAATGTTAGTCGCTTACGGATGGTGCGAGTTATAAATGATTCCGAAGGAAAATGTTTGAAAACTCTGTTAATATAATGGAGTTTTCTTTTATTTTGTTCTGGTTTTATGATTTTTAACTTCTAATGCAGGTTTAACTATTGAACCACATTATCTTCACTATCGTGTATAACAAGCTGTCTATCAATTGTATACTCTTTTGGTTAAGAGTTTAGCATACACTTCACTAGATATAGTATAAATAATATCATTATTATTAGGATTAATAGTTTCATTTTTTTTTTCTATGCTAGATAATATACAAAATTAAAAACATTGGTATTATTTTCTATTAAAATTATACCAATCTTCTTTTTCTCTTTTTACCATACCATTACTATATCTATAAAGTAAGTAATTATAATCTTCTTTAAAATCATTAGTATCGGTAGGTATTAAACTATCTTCGATTACATAGTCATTTTCATTTGTATCTGTAGTATATTCTTTCTCATTTAATAAATCAATATACACTACTCTATCTTTTGAATATAAAACTGCTTTTTCTATTTTACTATTTCTTTTTAGAATGAAATATATCTCCAACATAGAAATTATCTTCCATAATTAAACATTCCTTTAAATAAATTATTACTTAAAACATTAAGATCAAGTTCAAAAAGATAAATCTATATTAAGAGTATCTCTAATATCTTCAATTATATACACATAATTTTTTTTAATAATATTATATATACTAATAAATGATATAATAGTACAAATAATGGCTATAATATTAATTATTAAGTAATTAAAGATACTACTTAGTAAAAGAATAAAAGATAACTTAAAACATACTTGAAGTACTTTAATAATCATTTTCATAAAAAAGTAATTATAATTATATTTAGCTTCTTCTAACTGATTAGTTACATAACTCATATCCATACTATCACCTCTTCATAGGCTAATATTTTACAATAAAATAGTCATAAAGTCAAGTAAATCAAGATGATTTATGAATATGGTAAATATTATCTTTCATAATTTTATCTATAAGAGAAATACTAATAATGTAGTCTGTGAATATAGTTAAAGGAGATGTATTTTATGTTTTTTTTAAAAAATAAAAAACAATGTTATTCTGCTGATACTCTCATTATTTATTATTCCCACTTATGCCCTTGCTTATTCAGACTATGTAATAGCGGGAGGAGAAAATATTGGTATTGAACTTAATTCTAAAGGTATAATTATCGTAGGTACTTATAGTGTTAACAATAACAATCCTGCTAAAGAAGCTGGACTACAGAATGGTGATAAGATAATTAAAATTAATTCTAAAGATGTAGATACTATTAAAGATATGATAACCACTATTGAGAATAGTAATAATAAAGAGAATTTATCTATTACCTATTTAAGGGGAAGTAAAGAGAATACTACCAATATTAAGTTAGTTAAATGTGAAGGTGATATCTATAAGACAGGACTATATGTTAAAGATAGTATAACCGGTGTTGGAACACTTACCTACATGAGATCCTAATACTAAGTTATTTGGAGCATTAGGACATGAAATAATTGGAAAAAAAATACTGGGCAAAAACTTGAAATAAAAGATGGTAAAATATATAGTTCTACTGTAACAGGGAGTTACCCGAAGTAGTATTGGTAGTCCTGGTGAAAAGAATACTAGATATGATAGTTCTAAGATATTTGGTAATGTATTTGAAAATACTAATAAGGGTATATTTAATTTTTATATACTGGTGATATTCCCAATAAGAAACTATATGCTGTAGCAAAAGATAGTGATATTAGTACTGGTAAAGCAAGTATTTTACTGTAGTTAATAATGATAAAAAAAGTAGAAGAATTTACTATTAATATTATTAAAATTAATAATAATGATGCCGTTACTAAGAATATATTATTTGAAGTGACTGATAAGAATCTACTTGATTTAACTGGTGGTATTGTTCAAGGAATGAGTGGTAGTCCAATAATTCAAAGGCAATTATATTATTGGAGCAGTAACTCATGTAGTAGTAGATGATCCTACAAAAAGGATATGGTATATTTATTACTAAAATGTTAGAAAAGGCAGAAAACTAAAGAGGATATTATTCCTCTTCTTTTATATATCCTCTTGAGTCTAAAGTCTCTAAATTAAAACTTTTTTCTTTATTATATTCATCACATTTAACTTCTAATAATGGGAAATTACAGCAGCGTTCATAGATATTTTTATATAATGCTCCACTAATATAAGCACTTCATCTAGTGGCACCTCACCACCCCCCTCAAGTTCTTTTACTATTTCTTCAAGTAATTTTATTTTTTCTTCAAAAGTCATTTCCTTTTCTTTAGCCATTTTTTCACCTACCTTAATTATTTTACTAGTAACTTCACCATCATTTAATGTTATAGTTATTACATCATCCTTTTTCATATTTTTAACACTAGGTAATACCTTACCATCTTTTTTAACAATAGCATATCCTCTATTTAATGTATTTAATGGATTTAATACTTCTAACTTGGATATAATATGATCTAGTCTTTGACTACTATATTTATATAACATACTAGGATTATTTAATACATAACTATTCTCTAATGTATATAACTTAACCTTAGTATTCTCTAATTTCTTATTCATAGCTTTATTTAAACTATCAATAAGTATATCTAACTTCTGTTCCTTAATCTCATACATACTCATAGGTTTACTAAGAATATAACTATTTTTTATTGCATCTAATTTTTTATAATTAATATTAACGATATTAGTAAGTGCTGTATATCCCCTACTTCTAGCAGTATCCAAATATGTAATTATAGTATTAATATCCGGTACAGATCAGCAACATAATCTGATAATAGTAATATCTATTTCATGCCCAACAGCAGATATACATCTATTTTACCAGTAACTAATACTTTCATACCATCATAAGGCATAAACTTCATATTTTTTGTTATTAAAAAGAAAACATAACAGCATTTATTCTACTATTCTCATCTTTTAAAAGTAAAATAAAAGTGTCCTCTTGAATGAGCCTTAAAGTTAGATATTTCACCTTTTAGATACACTTTCTTTAGTAATAAATCTTCATTAATAACTTCTTTTTATATATTTATTTACTTCAGTTACAGTAATATAATTATTATTCATAATTACTCCTCAGTATTATTATCTAATTTTTCATGATATATTTTATCTAGTACTCCATTAATCATTTTAGATACTTTTTCATCTGAATATTTTTAGATAATTCTATTCTTTCATTTTATACATACTAAGTCTGAGTATCGGTATAAATAAGTTCATATACTGATATTCTAAGTATTGCTTGATCTGTTAATCCTAGTCTATCTATAGACCAAGACTCTATATATTTTCTATACTTTTTATCAATATCATCAATATTATTTAATACTCCATTAATTAAAGTATTTAAATATTCTGTATCTATTTTCTTTCTATCTTCTATTACAATATTTTCTAATACTTCTTCTATAACATTATTTATATCATAATTTATTTTATTTTTTTTATATAAAAAGATTTGGTATAAAATAGTCATAGCTTTTTCTCTAGTAATTGTTCTGTTTGTCTTCATAAAAATACACCTCTTATTAATTCTACCACAAAATATTAATATTTTAAATATATTATTATAAGTTTTTTATATCTTTTTTTTTCACTTAGAGCTAACATCTCTAAGTGTCATTTATAGCCTGTAGTCTATAAAATGATATATCAACCATATCTATCATATATAAGAGAGGTTATTATACCTAAAAAAATTTGTAATAAAAAGATTTGACAAAGAGATAAAAATACAGTATAATGTAATTGTAATTAATTACAGAACTGGTCGTGACCCGTAGGGTTGCGGCTGGTTTTTATAAATTAATATTACATCCTCATTCTTTTAACAATAACCTTATCTACCCAATTAGTAGTTTTTTGAAATATATATTTTTCAATTTGAAATAACAAACTTTCTAGTTCCATTTTACTATTGGTAATATCAAATATAAAATTGTTTGATTGTTTTCTTTTCTTTTTTATTGCATCTTCAATACTTCTTTTTTCCTGAGCCTTTAATTGTTTTTAAATCCCAATATTCATTCTTAAAAAGATAATCGGCGGTCATAATACCATTTGGATAATTAATTCTTGGCATCATATATACATTACTACCAAATGTGTTACATAACCATAATGCAATTCTTCTTTCTTGTTTTGAATAGTCTAATATAACATTCTTTTGTCTACATTATATTTAATATTGTTATAAACATAATATTTAGCATCAATTACATTGCAATTGTTATGACCATACTGCTTATTTTTTAGCCAAAGAATTAGTAATATCAGTATATTTGTCTGTTTTAATTGTATCAATCAATATTAAAAATCTCCTTCCTCCTTTATGCTTGATTTTAATGTTTATTTTATCATTATGTAAGAATGTTGTCAATCAAAATATAGAAAGAAAGTTTCAATAAAAATTTAAATTTAAAAAAAGACAATATCATAAATATTATCTTTTATTCATTTGTTATAGGAGTACCACTACATATTGGTTCTTGAAGTTGTTCAAGTCCTAATTTATCAGTTTTTTTTATACTAAGTGTGACTATTAAATCACTTTGGCTTGTTTTAGCATTATCTTCAGGTATTATTTTATCTGTTATATCATTGATGTCATTTATATAACCTTTACCTTTAATATGGTATGTAAATTCATAATATTTTACCTTGTTCTAACTTAGATTTTAAGTTAGATGGTATTATATGTGAATATGGAATAGTGGTTTGAAACTTTTCTAATATTACATATGAAACATCAGGATGATGACCAGTATAATTCTCAAGTAGATTATATACTTTCCAAGTTTGAGTAAAACTACAATCATAGTTTAACTCTTCTGCATTCTTGTTTACATCATTTTGGAGTAATTGCATTATTACTGGTACACTTTTCTTTTTAATTCATTTCTTTCTATAATTAGAAATACACCAAGTACAACTATAATTAAAGCCATACAAATAAATATAATTTTTTTGATATTTTTCATTCATCTATCTCTCCTTTACTTAGGACTTCTCTTAATTAATTTAGCGTGAACTACTGTTCTTTCAGTATCCAGAGTAACAAGTACTAAGAGTAAGTATTTTATCATTAGTATCTAAATTTGTATTAAAGTTATGAATACTTCTTTTGTTTTATAGTATTTAAAAATTTATTATATTCTTCATTATTATTAAATTTAGTAGTAATATAATAACTTTCTTCAGGTATTTTATATACCGAAAATATTTGCCACAAAGTATTTTCAGTATCCGTAGATAATCTATGATTATCTTTATTATTATACCAATTTGATTTTAAGGTTTTAAATAACGAACCAAACATCGTTTTATCAAGCCTACTATGAGCATATAAAATAGTATTCTTATTATCTAAATTAATATTATTACGATAATCCATAAATACCCATCCAGCTTCATTGTATTTTTTATTAAATGAATGATTTAAATAATAGTTATTATCTTTTCCTTGAACATATGGATAATTAATATTTGTATTATTAACATTAATCCAACCAGCAGTATCACTACTTTTTTTTTTCTTTTAATTTATTTATATCTACATCTATTAAAGGAAATTTATATAATACCAATAATCACTAGCTTCTTCATCAAAATATACTACTTTATAAGCATCATATTTTGCTCACTTTCAGGAATTGCAATGGCTATTGTAAATTTACCATCTTCTAATTCTTCAACTCTACCATCACCATTTAAAACATTAATTTCATATAAATTAATTAATTTAACTTCTTTTACTTTTTTATTGTCTTTATATGCTTCAGTTACTTTTTTCAGTACCTTTTTTAATTTCATCTTCTGTTTTTTTCAGTTACTTTTAAAACTAAATCATTTCTAATGCTTTATGCACTTTCAAATATAACTTTTTCATCAGTAGTTTCTAATACTTTGTTTTCTACTACTGCATATGTGTTACCATTTTTGTTAACTACATATTTATCTCCAACAAATTTTTGTAACATCTGTATTAAATGTTCCACCTGCTACTGTAACATTAACTTTAGCCCATGCTGTAGTAGGATTTCCTTGAGTATTATTTACATATAATGCTTCAGCACCTGTAATTGTACCACCTGTAATATTAACTTCAATTGGTAATTGTGTAGTGTGTTGAACTACTGCTATTCCAGCACCATAGTAGTACATCCATCACCATTTGCTTTTGATACTAATTTTTTTAGCAGTACCAGTAATTGTTCCACCTTTAACATTTAATTTACCTGCTCTTACTTCAATACCAGTACCACCAGTAATTGTAGCACCTTCTTCAATGTTGTAAGTGCCATTACCAGCACAATAAATACCAGTACCATTTTCACCAGTAGCAGTTATAGTAGCACTTTTTTTAATATTAACTACTGGGCCATTTTCATTTAAGATTTCTCCGTTAGTAGTTATACCAATTTCAGTTGCTTTAATTGTTCCAGCAAAAATTAACTTCTGTATTATAAGCACCATGTTTAACATCATAGAATATAGCTATACCTGTTGAGCCAAGAATAGTTACATCTTTGTCAACGTTTAGAACTGTTTTCTTTTTAGAATCGTACTTTCTTCGTGACCCCATACATTTACATAGGAATCTTTTTACATCTAATGTACCCTTTACCGGTAAATGTTACTACACCATTTTCAACAATTAATGGTTTCACCATTACCAGTAAGATTATGATTATTAAAATTCATATCAAGTAAGTTCTTTTTTTTTACCTTTTAATCTGATATGATCACTGCTGAATGTGATGTCATCAGTTAGTTTGATTGTGTCGCCAGTTACAGCTTCTTTTAAGATAATGCTTTAGTTAATTCTTCTTCTGTACCAGCAGTTTTTTTCAGCAGCCATTACACTAGGAACAAATAATGCAAGTGCTGCTACTAGAAATAATAATTTTTTTTCATTTTTTTTTTCCCTTTTCTTATTTTTTGATAGCTTTTCTCCTACCCTACAATCAATTATAACATTAATTTTATCTTTTTACAAAGACTTTTTTAAAAAAAATATTTTACAGATAAAATGTCAAATTTAAAAAACTAACTTTAGTGTCCTCTTTATTTATAATAACTTCCCTATATTCAGTAATATCTTCATAAGCCTTGACAAATAAGGTTAAATTAAGTTGTTCATCATCACTTATCTCATTGACAATGGTAACATCTTTTACTTCTTTGATATTACTATATTTAAGTAGTAACTTTTTCTTTAGCGGTTTCTACTGCTCTATTTTTAGCAGTATTATAATATATATATCATTTATTATTCAGTTTCATATTCATATTCATAATTCAATGATATAGGAGTTATATTATTATAAAATATATTTTTTTATATTCTATTAAAAAGTTTTATATTTTTGAAAATCGAAGAATGATATTCTTTTATTTAATAAATTTAAATACTAATACTTTTTTTTATTTCCAGTATATTTTTATTTCATGGTATTGATATGGATAATTTATATTTATTGTTATACCAAACTTCTCCAATTACCTTTCCACTAGCGGTCTTAGATATTTTTCGTTGTTAGGTAATAATATATCTGAAGATTATTATTTATCTCCCTTCTTTTAACATAAGTATTAATATCTTCTTATTTTTTCTCCACTTTCAGCATATAACTTTTTAATAACAGCATTTTTTGGAAGCTACTATATTATATATTTTGTTATCTTTATTTTATTATTTATTATTCTTTCTTCTACTCTAATAGTATACTTTGTTCCATTTCTTATTATTTCTAACCATTCTAATGTATCTTTGTTTTCTTCAAGTATTTTGTTCTTTATTTTTCTATTTCTTGATAATTTTAACAAATTTATATTTCTTAATACCATTATCTTCTAGTTCTTTTGTTACTAATTTTATTATTTTTTTATTAGAATGTATTACTTCTACTTTAAATATTATATTAGATAATATAAATATTATTAGTAAACTTTATTAGTAAAGATGATAATATAAATCTATCTTTTTTTTATTCTTTTTATTATTCTTAATTTACCATAGTATCTTAACTATTTTAATATTATAAATAGTTTTTAATTTTAGTACTTTATCTAAATCTTGATAATTGATTATTAAATCTATTTCTTTATGAGATATTGGTATTACTTTTTCGATATTGATATTATTTTTTATTAATCTTTTTAAGAAATTATTTATATTTCTTCCTATTACTTTTATTTTTATACTACTAGAAAATATTTTTAATATTTTTTCTTTCATAGTATCAACTCTTTCTACATAAAAGTTATATTCTCAATATTACCTGATATTAGTATTTCATTATCCATCATACGGGATATTACGAAATTACTTCCTTTTATTTGATATATCCTATTTTTTTATTATCAATATATATAGAAGCACTAACACCAGGATGTAATTCAATAGGAAGATCCATTACTTTAAAATAATATCTACCATTATAGCCTAAATAATTAAGTAATCTTTCCACTATTCCCTTAATAACATAAAAATCTACTTTCCTAATATTACCCAAAGTATGATAATAATTACCACTCATAAGAATAGATAATCTCTCTTCTTCCCCATATATATTATTCTTATTATAAAAAGCCCTTACCTATTTCAAATAAATTAATATCAGTAATACCCCTTTTAATATTATAATCATATACAGATAAAAGTGAAGGAATAAGACTATATCTTAAAGTACATCTATCTAAAGTCATAGGATCCAATATCTTAACCATATCAAAACTATCAGTAGTATATTTATATACATCATCTTCTTTAATAAGAGTATAAGTAAGAGTCTCATTAAGTCCTAAATCACAAAGCAAATGTCTAATACTTCTATTAGTTTTATCTACATGACCACTTCTTACCGAAAGATTCATGTTTCTACCTTGAATATTATCAATACCATATATCCTTCCAACTTCTTCAATAATATCCTCTTCGATATTAACGTCAATTCTTCTAGAAGGAACTCTAATAGTTACTTCTTCTTTATTAGTTATATAAGTAAATTCTAATCTATCTAAAGTATCAAGTATTGTATCTTTATCCAAATCAGTACCAAGTACTTTATTAATCTTATCATAAGTAATAGTTATTTCCTTATCATTAACATCTATATCCTTATATTCTAATAATCCCCCAATAATAGTAGCACCAGCATATTTCTCAAGTAAATGCACACTTCTTTCAATAGCCATATAAGTTCTATTAGGATCAAGACCCTTTTCAAATCTATTAGAAGCTTCACTTCTAAGTATCTTCTTCGAAGTCTTTCTAATTAATGTCGGATTAAATATAGCACTCTCTATTACTATATTCTTAGTATCACTCTCTACTTCAGTAGATAAACCACCCATAACTCCCGCTAATCCAATAGGAGTATTCATATCATTAATAATAACCAAATCATTATCATTAAGAATTCTCTTTTCACCATCTAAAGTAGTTATTTCCTCATCATTATTTGCCATTCTTACCCCAATAGAACTACCAAGCTTATCAGCATCATAAAAATGAAGCGGTTGTCCAGTTTCAAGCATTACATAATTAGAAATATCTACAACATTATTAATAGGTCTAATACCAGAAGCAATAAGCCTATTCTTAATAAAATCAGGACTCTCACCAATAGTAACATTAATAGCCTTTTTAACTAAGAATAAAGAGCATTCATTAGTTTTAACATTCAAAGATAATAAATCTTTAATATTATTATTATTCTCTTTATAAGATAAATCAATATCTTTAACCTTATTATTATATATAGCGCCAAGTTCATATGCCATACCTAATATACTAAGTAAATCACCCCTATTAGAAGTAAGTTCAAAATCAATAACTTCATCATCAAGTTTCAAATACTTAATAGGATCCTCCCCAATAGGAGCATCATTATCAAGTTCACAAATACCATCCAAATCACTTTGTTTTAAATACTTATGATCAAGTCCAAGTTCTCCTAAAGAACATAACATACCATTACTCTCATATCCCGCTAAAAGAGATTTCCTAATAGTTTTATCAGGAAGAGTTGCCCCATCCATTGCTACTATTACCTTAATACCACATCTAGCATTAGGAGCCCCACATACAATCTGAAGTACCTTATTACCAACATCAACCTTACATATATGTAATTTAGTAGAATCAGGATGCATCTCACACTCAATAATCTTACCAATAACCAAACCACTACAAGGTATTAACTTACCTTCATAATCATATTCATTACCTATACTAGTCATCTTTTCAGCAATATCATGAATATTCTCATCTTTGGGCAAATCAATATAATCACTTACAAACTTTCTACTTAATAACATTATTCCTCATCCTTTCTATCAAATTGTTTAAGCATTCTAATATCATTAGTATATAAATACCTAATATCAGGAATATTATATTTAAACATAGCAAGCCTATCAAGACCAGTACCAAAAAGCAAAACCCAGTATATACCTTAGGATCATAACCACCCATTCTAAGTACATCAGGATGAACCATACCAGCTCCTAATACCTCAATAAAGCCAGTCCCCTTACATAAATTACATCCCTTACCACCACATTTAAAGCATGATAAATCAACCTCAACACTAGGCTCAGTATTATCAATATAAAAAGGTATCTTGAGCATCTCTTGCAGGATGACCATCAGGTACATTAAGTCTCTTAAAACAATATTCATCAGTTTCTACTTCATTACCCGGTACTACATCATATCCCATACTAACAAATATCCCTATTAAATGGATGTAAACTACCAGTAATTATTTCTTCACTAGGAAGTGTAATATCAATAAAACTTCTTTCTCTAACTTTCTATTAACTTCTTCAGTCTCTATTCTAGTTTTAACTTCTTCAAATAAATTATTAAAGTATGTTCTTATTTCATTAACTTTAATACCATACTCTTTCTTTTTCTTCATTAGGTATTTCTCTTATTTTACTTTGAAGTAGTGTAATTACTCCTTCTTTACCTAAATACTTACTTTTGATATCGTTTAGTTCATTTTGTTTAGTAATATGTTCTAAATCAGTATCAATACTCTTCTTTATTTCTTCTATATTCATAATATCCTCCTTAAGCATTTTCATATAATGCTATTATTTCTTTCTTACTTAGATTTTTATCAAGAGATATCTACAAACTCACAATGAATATAAAGTATAATATATGTAGTTATAGAAATAAACTCATTTTTTTAAGTTACTACATTTCAATAAAATTAATGTTCATTTTCTAGACAGAATATCAGTGGCTTATAATAATCCATCCAATAATACCATTAATGATTATCCAAATTAATATGCATATTTAAATCTTCTTCTGTAGGTAATTTATCAAAAAGAATATTTTTTGGGAAATATGTTTTTTAACTTTAAAAGAAGACACACCGATTGGTACATTTGTAGATTTTAAAGACCAATCAACTGATAATCTATCTTTATCTTTACAAAGTAATAATCCTATTGTTGGATTATCGTTTTCGTTCTCAAAGTTTCATCAATAGCGGTTACATAAAAACCAAGTTGCCCAGTATATTCAGGTTTAAACTTATTTACTTTGAGTTCTACAACAATATAACATCTTAACTCCAAATGATAGAACAATAAATCTATATAATAATCATTTCCATCAACAGATATTTTATATTGATTTCCAACAAAACCTAGGCCTTTTCTAATTCTAGTAATACATCCCTTATCTTATCTAGTAAAAACTTTCTTCCAATTCCTTTTCTTTGTAATTTTGATGTAATGTTATAAAGTCAAATATATATGGATCTTTAAAGTATTATTTACTAAGTCACTATCATTTGGTGGTAATAATGCACTAAAATTATTATTAGTACCTCCTATTCTTTTTTATGAAAATGGCTTTCAATTTGAATAGAAAGTACACTACGACTCAACCATTTTTGATAGTATTTTCAGCATATATTTTCCTAAACTTTTTTATCTTTGATTTTTTCAATTAAAATATATTGTGCCCCCCAAGGCAATTTGGCAACAATTGTTGCCAACTCTCATCATCCTTGTATTCTTCATAAAACAATCGCATCGCTCTAATATTTCTTTCCGAAAATCCCTTCATTGAAGGAAAAAGTTAATTTAAGTTCAGTAGAAACCTGTAGTAAAATTATTCCCATAAACTTTATTTTCTGATACGATTTTTTTCCCAACCTGAAATATAGTTTAATTAAATTACTATTAACTTCCTGTATTGTTTTTATTTGAGTACTTATAATTTCTTTCTTCATATTAGCAATAATCATTTTTAAAATTTTTCTATCATAACATCCCCTCATTAAAGCATTTTCATATAATGCTATTATTTCTTTCTTATTTAGATTTTTTTTCTAAAGATTTAATATCTTTTATAAATTCATCATGATCTTTAGTTATATCTTCAGTCTTAGTTAATATTACTTTTCTATATCTGATACTCCATATCTAATTAAATATAGACAGTTTAAATTAACATTTCTAGAGTTATTTACAAAAAGGGCCGTTCTAATAAGTAATTATTTTTACTATTAATTAACTTTTTCATAACTAAAGCATAAGATATAAACTTAAATAAATAGTTTAGTTTATCTTCCAATTTAATACCTTCCTTCTAAAAAAGAAAAAAGATGATACCATAAAAGGACGAATTAATATCCGCGGTACCACCTTTCTTTATAACATAAGTTATACTCTTAAATCTTTAACCTGATTAACGGTATAAAACTAAAGGGTGAATTCATACTAAATAATTAACTCTTCTTTCACCCTCTAAGAGCTCGCTAATAATTATTTTATAGTATTACTACTTCCTCATCATCACTGTCTTATTATATAGTCATTAAATCTTTTTCTTTCTCTTTTTTAATTTTTTTTCATCTACAATTTTATTATATTCATTAATTAAATCTTGTACTCTTTTCATTACCTCTTTTTCTTCATCCTCAGGTAATTCTAAGTTTTCTAATGCTTTTATTAGCATCTTGTCTAATATTTCTAAGAGCTATTTTTTCTTCTTCACCTAACCCTTTTAACTTGTTTTACTAATTCTTTTTCTTCTATCTTCAGTAAGTGGTGGTATTACTATAAATACTACTTCTCCATTGTTATTAGGAGTTACTCCTAAATTAGCTTTCAAAGATAGCCTTTTCTATTGCTCCAAGACAATCTATCAAATGGTTTAATAGATAATTGCCTAGCCTCAGGTATAGATATATTTGCTAAACTTTTTTAAGTGGTGTTGGTACTCCATAATATTCTACCATAATACCATCTAACATATTAGGATTAGCTCTACCTGCTCTAACATTAGTAAACTTGTTTTTCTAAAGATTCAATTGTTAACATCATCTTTTCTTCTGTACTATTTAATATTTCTTCCATATAATCTCCTTTTTACATTAAATAATATAACATACTTTTATAATTTATACAATATTTTTTATTATTTTTTATATTCTTTTTATTCAGTTCAAACCTTACTGTGTAAGTCTTTCACTATTATATTAAAACCTAATCTTTAGTCTTAATATAATCTATCTACATATCTATTATATAAGCCATATCTATATAGCAAAAAGAAAAGATAGTAGTTATATCTTTCTTCCAATATATTTTACAATAGATATTTACAAAATAAACTTTCACAATAGAGACCTTAGGCTCTATTGTCTTATCTAAAACTTATCTTAAGACTTAAGAGGATATATAATAATTATTTATTCTTTTTATTATTTTTCTTTAATTTATTAAATATTTCTTCAAGTAATATTTCTTCATTTAACTCTTCTTAGGTTCTTCTTTTCTTCTCTTCTAAATTCTTTCTTTTTCTTTAATGAAGTTAATTTATTAATAAATTTAACTATTAAGAATATACAGAATGCTATAATAAAGAAATTAATTACATTATTAATAAATGAACCATATTTAATTTGTGTACCAGGTATTACTAAATTACTAAAAATCAATTTTACCAATTATTAACCCAATAGTAGGAGTAATAACATCATTAACTAGTGAATTAACAATATTAGTAAATGCAGATCCAATTACTACACCTACTGCTAAATCAATAACATTACCTCTTTCTATAAATGTCTTAAATTCTTTAAAAACTTCTTCATATTTTTCCTTTATTATATGTATTAATCTACACAAATTACCTTTAGGATTATTATTTATAATATTATTAAACTAGTTCTCTTCTTATTCTTATATTCTGCTCTAAAGTAAGTGTTATCTTTTTTATATATGTTTTAACTATATAATCATTACCATCTTTATCTATAGAAACACTACCAACATAATCACTATTGATTAAATTTATAAAGATTATAACAAGTATATTGTTTTTTATTTTCCTTTCATACATTACTATAGCCTTATTATTAATTTCATCAGAATTTAGCTATTTCTGATTAACAACATTATTTTAATGTAATAGCTAATATAATACCTACAATAATAAAAAAATCACCACTGAAACTATAGTACCTATTAAGGCATATTTGCCACATTTCTTAGCTCCTAATAGGGTACTCTTTTTTCATACTTAAATATAGTATTAAACCTACTAATGGGTATAAAAAAGATAAAATATTTAAAATAACTAATGGTTTATCTTCTACTTTATTATTAGTACCATTTTACCATAACGAGGATGATTAATATGAATATGAATAATCCATATGAAGAAAATTTACAAAAACCATTAGAAAAATATGGTCGTGATATAACACAGGCCGCTAAAGATGGAAAAATAGATCCAGTAATTGGTCGTGATGATGAAATAAGAAGTATTACTAGAATATTATCTAGAAAAACTAAAAATAATCCCGTATTAATTGGTGAAGCCGGTGTTGGTAAAACTGCTATTGTTGAAGGACTTGCAACAAGAATAATCAAAGGTGATGTTCCAAATAGTTTAAAAGATAAAACAGTTGGGAACTTGATATGGGTGCCTTAGTTGCAGGTGCCAAATATCGTGGTGAATTTGAAGAAAGATTAAAAGCTGTTCTTAAAAAAGAAGTAAAAGAATCAGATGGTAACATCATTATGTTTATTGATGAAATACACATGATTGTAGGAGCTGGAGCCATTGAAGGGGCTATGGATGCTGGTAATATGTTAAAACCTATGCTAGCTCAGTGGTGAAGTTCATTGTATAGGTGCTACTACATTAAATGAATATCGTAAATATATTGAAAAAGATAGTGCTCTAGAAAGAAGATTTCAAAAAGTATTAGTAAAAGAACCTAATGTTTTAGATACTATTACTATTCTTAGAGGATTAAAACCTAAGTTTGAAGTATTCCATGGTGTAAATATAAAAGATAAAGCCCTAGTAGCAGCTGCTACCCTATCCGATCGATATATAACTGATAGATTTTTACCAGACAAAGCAATTGATTTAATAGATGAAGCTGCAGCTACAATTAAAGTAC